>ERZ1673738.275-NODE-275-length-100821-cov-19.189667_pt1 | contig 100821 bp, 81 predicted proteins | sample MGYA00580198_ERZ1673738 | MGnify/ENA primary metagenome ERZ1673738 (study PRJEB41218, sample SAMN15661784) | gut metagenome | host: Homo sapiens | place: Canada: London | collected 2015-08-20/2019-03-30 | study: EMG produced TPA metagenomics assembly of... | reverse complement strand
TATAAGCAAAATGATGTAAAAATGACACATTAGGGCACGTCCCTACTGTGTAAAAATGACAAGAAAAATTACTTGAACCCATAATAATACCCTTCCCCCTCTCCCTGAAGATATTTTCTTTTAAATTTTTATCCAAGGGGACGGACCTTTTTGGCGAAAAACAGAAATTCTCTGAATATCTCCCTCATCTAAATTTCTTATAAGCAAAATGATGTAAAAATGACACATTAGGGCACGTCCCTACTGTGTAAAATGATAGGGAATTTTGTTTAGCCTTATCGTAACGGTCCTATCGGCATAATCCATATAAATAATCAGTAAGGAATGAGTTTGAAAAATTCATAAATATTTAATTGGATATTATTGAGTTATAAAACTCAATTTATAAAAAATTCAGATGATAGGTGAGAAACATATTCTTCTATTTTATCTATATAAAATAGAATTTAAATACACAAAATAAACGAACATTTAATTTTGTTACACACATTTTTACAAACGCAAATATACAAAAATTATAATATATTTTCTTTCAAACTATTAAAAATATTTAATAATCTTTTCAAAAACCGGAACAGGCGTCTTAAAAAATGTCATTTTAATTTGAAAATGCCCTTTTAATAATCAAAAACTTATATCTATGGAAAGCTCTCAACAGATCAGTATGTCCGGCACTATATCAAAATTATAGAGATAGATTGAATTATCGTGGAAAAATAATAATTCTATCAAAATACCTTTCAGTATATCCCCAAACTATTTGGGAGAGACTGATTAACTAGAATCAATAAGCTAGAGAATAAAAGTCATGACAATTCAAAAAAGTAAAATAATTATACAATACAACACCATTAAAACACTCAAAAACATGAAAAGATTCATTTTAATTGCCTTACTCGTTCTTGCTTGGGGAACCGCCGAGACCTATGCACAGAAAGTAACCGTAAAAATGCAAGAAACACAGGCACGTCTGCTTGATGTAACTTCCAATGCGTATGTACATCCGCTGACTGTAGAACTGATCGTAGACAAAACGAAAGGACGCATTAAAGACGAATGGCCCCTTACAAAAGATCAAGCCGAAACAGAAATGAAAGGGGACATCGTGAATATCCGCAGTTATGCAGTCTATATGTCCTCCCAGAAACATAATGCCGATGTAATTGTAGCTGCGACATTTAATATCAAAACAAATGACGAAGGGACAGGTTATATTGTCACAGTAGTAGGCTACCCTGCCACTTTTGCAAATTGGAAAACAGCAGAAGCCTCTGACTACGAATGGATTCGCATGGAAAAAACCTTAACCACAGCCGACAGAGAAAAAATTTCTGCTATTGTAAAATAGAAAATCTGGTAAAGACAAGTTAAAAATCGGTTTATAGATACGAAATAAAACACCATTATATACTTTAAAATAACGTTAATATGAAAAGAGTAGTATTTTTTGTAGCAGCCATTTTATTGTGTACGAGCATGCAGGCACAAATTGTATCATCCAGAAGTGTAGGTATTAATTCGAAACCGGATCGTCCCTCTCAAACCGAACACTATTGGCGCGTAGGATTAAATATGATGAATTTTACAGGAGATGATGCTGAGGAAGACAAGAAGATAGGATACAATGTTTCTTACGGTTTTCTGAAACCAATGGGAAATTTCGGCATGTACTGGGGAATGGAATTTGGGCTCGGTTCCCGGGGATATAAATACGAATACGAGGGGTTTGAAGAAAAGTTGATAGCCCATAACGTACAAATTTCTCCATTTACATTTGGATACCGCTATGGAATTACAGAGGCTTTGAAAGTAGACATACACTTAGGTGCTTTTGTCAGCGTCGACTATACAGGTAAAGTCAAATTCGAATATGAAGGAGAAAAAGAGGATATCAGCATGGGAGACTGGGACGATCCTAACGGATTGGACATGGATTGGCAACGTTTTGACGCAGGTCTGAATGCCGGGTTCGGAGTCTGGTATAATAGATTCAATCTCGATTTCAATTTCCAACGCGGATTCGTAGAAGCAATCAAAAACTATAAATTCTATACGAATAACTTCTCTATCCGCTTGGGAGTAGCTTTTTAAATTATTAATCTTATTGTACATGAGGGCATTATAAAAGTTTCGGCTTTTATAACCCTCATTTTTTTCCTTTTAAAAATAATGTATATGATCAAACAACACTTAGGGATGATCTGCTGCCTCCTGTTGGGAGTATTTTCATCTTATGCACAAACATTTACGGAAAGCAGGAAAATTTACCCCCTCAGTACTGACGGGAATCAATATGTCGTCAGCGGTTTTACGCCCTTTCCCCATCAGAAAGACGAAGAAATTTATGCCAACGCTTTACTGTGGACAATCGAAAATATCTGCCCTAAACTGAGAGAAGGAATTGTAGAAGTCAATGTCCCGGCGAAAAGCTTTACTTGCGATCTTACATTGGCTTCCCAAGCCGGTTCAAATCAAAAAAATACCTATTATTGTCAAGCTATTTTTCGAGTAGCAGATGGAAAACTTACCTATTATCTCTCCAATATCTTGATAGAAGCTCCCCCGTTGTTAATGAGAAAAGTTACTCCTATGGAAAAATTATTTCCTAACAAAAAAGAGGCACATAAACAAACAAGGGATGATTTTGTACAGACTGAATCTTTATTACTCAACAAAATGTTTGATTTTATAGAAACTCATTCGCTTTCTCCAATTACCCACTGGTCAGAAATCAGTATTCAAAAACCGGTAAAAGGTATGACGGAAGACGAATGCCGTCTGGCCTTCGGTAAACCTTTGACTATTATGGAAACAGGCGGAGAAATCCAATGGATGTATAACAGTTCTTTTTATCTGTTTTTTAAAGAAGGCCGCGTACAAACCATTATTAAATAACATACACATTCTTTTTTATCGGTCTCTTATTCGGAGGTAAAGAGAGGGTTCTTTTTTCAATATTTTCTTTTATAAACTGGAAGCTATGCTTAATTAAATCATAAGATCCACTTCAAGCACGTTTACAACCGATTTTTATGGTATAACTCATGTAACGTCAGGACCACAATAATCTTAAATTTTTCTCCCTTCCTTATTTTCTTAAATATATTGAAAAAAGAACCATTCTCTTATTACTTTTTACACATTAGGGCACGTCCCTAACGTGTAAAAGTTGTGATGCTTTTCCAGGTATAGTCTTTCCAGACGTTTCCATTGATGTTTCCTATTTCTGCGCCGCTCTGATTGAGTTTCAAATCACAGTTAGGAGTAATGGTTTGCGGATCTTGTACAGGAAGATGTGCAAATACAAGGTCTCCGAAAGTGATCTCTTCGGTTGTCCCTAATCTCAATTCTGTCAAAGCCGTACAGTTTCTGAAAGCCCATTTACCTATATTATTAACAACAGGCAGACTTACGTCTTTCAATGCCGTACAACCGTTAAATGTCCCTAAACTGATCGTAAGTACATTGGGTAATTCCAATGTTTCCAATGCGGTACAGGAGGTAAAAGCGTAATTACCTACCGTATTTACCAAAGGTAATTGTACCTTCGTAAGTTTCTCGCATCTGTCAAATACATAAGTGCCCAATGTAACAGCCTTTGGCAAATTGATTTCAGTGAGAGAAGCCCGTGCAAATACATTATTACCAATCGTCTCTGCGATAGGCAAGGCAATTTCTTTTAGGGAAACAGCTCCTGAAAATAAATTATTTCCGACGACTTTCATAGCAGGGAAAGAGACTCTCTCTATAGCCGAACAACCGTTAAAGGCATGTCCGTCTGCCGAAGTTTCCACAGCCGGAGCATTCACGATTTTCAATGCCGTACATTCCCCAAACATATAATTAGATAAAGCTGTCAATTTCGCCATGGAGACACTTTCTAAAGCGGTACATTTCCGGAAAGTTTCTTTACCGCAAGAAATCAGTTTCGGCATGTCAAGTGTTACGATTTTAGTATTATAAAATGCTGAATTACCCAGTACCTCTACAGCGCTCATATTCAGATTCGTCAATTCATAGTCCAAACAAAAAGCAAAATCCATCACCTGCTTTGCCGAAGAGATATCAACCGTGGTCAATACGGTACATTTATAAAAAGCCTTTTCTGAAATCGTCTCAGCTTTAGGCATAAATGCCGATTGAAGAGCCGTACACGACTCAAATGCCTGTACTCCTACATTCAGCACACTGGCAAAAGACAAATGCTGCAGGGCAAAACATTCCTGAAAAGCTCTATTACCAATAGATTGGATATTACTATGACTTGCCTCTGTCAATTTTTCACACCTATAGAACATATCCTCTGTTATCGCTTGTAATTTGGGCATATGAAGAGCATCCAGGCTTTCCAAAGAAGTGCAGACGGCAAAAGAGGCTTTCCCACATTCCTCTAACTCCGGCAATTGAGCATTTTTAAGCATAGCACAATGCGACAGGAAATTATCGCCAGCTCTAACAAGCTTAGGCAGAGAAATAGATTCCAGAGCATCACATCTGAAAAAAACACCGGAACCTGCTTCTGTAGCATTAGGCAAGTTAACCTCAACCAGCTTTTTGCACATATCAAATGTTCCTTGTGCCAACATTCCTACTTTTGGCATATCTACTGAAGTAAGTCCAATACATTCAGATAAAGCATAATTTTCCAAGGTTTCCAATTCAGGAAAAGAAAGCGTTTCCAAATTCATACAGCCAGCCAGTCCAAATTGTCCAATACTTTTCAAAACAGGCATTTCAAGCGTTTGTATGTTAGACGCAAAAAGTGAATGCGATCCGATTCCCGTTAGATAAGGAGCTTTAACAGAAATCAATTGGGGCATTGTAGGTTGCTTTGCCGACTCATCATAGAATAAATAATCAGGCATTATGCCATTCTCGTCGTATAATACGAGATGTTCAAGAGCTGTAAATTTGTTAAGGGCTCTCCAAGCTTCTTCTGAAGGAATAGCTCCCGTAACAGTAAGTGTAGTGATCGTGGCCGCCTGTCCTTCGGGATAATCTATCAGAGCACTTCCCTCTATCGGCGTTCCTTCTACAGGTGGAGGTACAGGTCCTACTTTCCAAGTCAATACATTTTGAGGATCGTTTATTTCGACCACCGTCAATATTAGATTTGTATTCTTTTCATCCGCCTTTAACGTCATTTTCCAAAGCTGAGCAGCTTCTACAGCCAGCAGCTTTTCCGCTTCCCCCTCGATAAGCAATTCCTTCTCACCTCCTTTTAAGGCAATAGCCAAATTACCGGCAGGGAAATATCCTTTACGTTCCCGATCGGCATCGACAAAGGAGAGAGCTTTGCCCTCATATCCCACAGCCGGGACGATATCCGCATATTGAGTCTCTTCCAGAGAAGCATCATACACGAAAAATACACCCGCATTATCTTGAGTAGCAAGTACGTTTGTTTCCGTAATTTCATCCTCCACAATAATAGCTTCCACAGTCCCCTTATAAACAGGCATTTCAAAGGCCGGCTCCGTAAAAGCTGTCTTATGGGAACTCAAGGTAAGCTCGTATTTCCCTACTGCTAAATCTTCAATTGTATCATTTTCTACAAAATCCAGTTCCTGAGTACCTTCTGGTCCCTTCAAAGTCAAAGAATAACCAGTAAAATCAACCGGTAAAGCGGCTTGCCCCTCTGCTCCAGCATCCTCACTTATAAGCTGTAGAGAAGCTTTTACAACTAACATTCCCTTACCCGAACCAGGCTTTGGTTCCGGCTTAACATCATCGTCCGAACACGCGCCCAATAGCAAAGAAGCTATTGCAGCAAATAAAAAAAATCTTTTCCTCATACACTTTAAAAATTAAAAACAGTTTTATTCATCCACTTATTTATTCAGAATGTATAACCCTATAAATTACCCGATCTCTTTTAAAGAAAGGGTCTAAAAAATTTTTTAATCCATTAACAGCTTTCCCAACCTGTTCACCAAGATCTTTCAGACCTTGATGCGTTAAATCTTCGGTTCCCACCAATAGGAATCTGAAATTTTAATTCCATTTATTTCTCTCACACGAACCCATTTTGAAAAGAAATGCAAAACCTCAAAAGCTAAAATTTTGCTTTTAAATTCATCTCTTTCCTGTATCGGACTAATAAATCAAATAACGCTACATGATATACTTTCATTTTTTCAAATTTAAAGTATTTTAAAATATTTTGAAACTTTTTTAACCAAACAATCCTTAAAAATAATAATAAAATAACTCTCCCTTTTATATGCGCAAATTCATTATTTTTAACCCAAAAATCATCATGGACGATTGGGGAAATGTATTGAAATTCGGGAAAGATAGAAGCTCAGCAGCAGAATATAAAAATAATCTTTTGAAGAAGGCTATTTTATCCTATCTTACCACTCACGAAGAAGCCACCATAGCAGATTTGTCAAATGAACTCACCTGGAGTGTTCCGACGGTCACAAAGTTAATTCAGGAGTTAAAAGAAGAAGGATACCTGACAGATCTGGGTAAATTGGAAACAGCCGGAGGAAGACGCCCCAACGTCTTTGGCCTGGCAGCCGATGCTTTCTATTTTTTAGGAGTAGACATCAGAAGGCGACGTCTGGAATTCGTACTTCTGGATTTTAAAGGATATATATTGCATAAAAAACAAGAAGTACCTTTTGTATTGGAAAACACGCCGGAAGCCTTGGAACAGGTATGTCAGGAAACAGAAAAATTTATCTCCGAGATCGGAATGAATAGAAAAGAGATTATCGGTATCGGTTTTAGCTTGACCGGAAGAGTGGACTCCAATAGCGGATATAGTTATACTTATTTTAATTTCAACGAAATCCCCTTGACTGAGGTATTACAGCAACGTTTAGGAATTCGTGCCTACATAGAAAATGACAGCCGGGCCATGATGTATGCAGAAAAAACAGCGGGGGTTGTGAAAGAAGAAAAAAATGTAATTTTCCTGAATATTGGAAGGGGAGTAGGGGTCGGAATACTGATCGACAATAAACTTTATTCCGGGAAAACGGGCTTTGCCGGAGAATTCGGACATATTCCCTTGTTCCCCAATGAGATTCTCTGTTCTTGCGGAAAAAAAGGCTGTCTCGAGACAGAAGCTTCGGGATTAGCTCTGGAAAAAATGTTTGTGGAACATATGAAAGCCGGAGAAACCTCTGTCCTTTCAAAACAATGGAAAAAAGGAAAAGAAATCTTGCTTTACGATATTATTCAGGCGGCTCATAACGACGATATGCTGGCCATCTCCCTGATTTCAGAAATTGCAGAAAAACTCGGAAGAGGAGTGGGCATATTGATCAATTTACTAAATCCCGAATTAATTGTGATCGGTGGAACCCTGTCGCTGGTAGGAGATTATTTTATGTTACCACTGAAAACAGCCATTAACAAATATGCCCTCAGCCTTATCAGTAAAGATACATGTTTTAAGATATCTAAATTAGGAGACAATGCCAGTGTCCTTGGAGTAGCTATGCTTATACGCGCCAAAATCATGAACATCCTCTGAATCCTACTGTTCTGTTCGGAAATAATAAGTTTAGGACCGCTCAAAAAACGACAGCAAAATGCATTTTCGGATTTACGAAAATATTTATAAATACATGCTTTATTTTTAAAAATATTTAATATATGTTTTTGACCTTGTAAAATTATGTATTACGTTTGTAACTATTAATCGGAATAATAGCTAAGGAAACGGAGAAGAATTTTAAACCTTCAAGATATGGTTATAGATGCTTTGAAAAATAGTGCCGCAACGGAAAAATTACATTCCGCTTTTAAACAGGTATTTGATTATGTGAAGACACACGATCTGGCAAAATTCGACTTAGGAAGAATAGAACTGGATGGAGAACGGCTATATATTAATATAGCAGAAGTTCAGGGAAAAGAAAAAAACGAGGCTGTATTGGAAACTCACAATAATTATATTGACATCCAGTTTCCCTTAAACGGGGAAGAAATATATGCCTGGGAATCCCGCAGTTTGTTGGTTCATCCCCGGCAAGTTTATAATGCAAAAGAAGACATCACCTTTTATACCGACAAGGCTGCCCTCTATTTTAAATTAACCCCCGGAAAATTTGCCGTATTTTTCCCGGAAGATGGACATGCTCCTTGCATAGGCCAGGGAAAAATTAAAAAAGCAATTGCCAAAGTACGTATAGAAGAATCAAAAATTGATTACGATAAGTAGGCTTATCTCATCTCCTGAAGCAGGAAGAAGGATATCGGAGCCCTCCTATCCTTGTACACAAAAGGAATAATTCATTAAAATCGGGAACAAGTTTTAAGATATAAAGAATGGAAAAAATTAAAGGATTAATCGATGCCCCTTTTACTCCGTTTTATGAAAATGGAGAAGTAAATTATGAACCGATCGAATCGTACGCCCGCTTATTGAAAAACAACGGTTTACAAGGTGTTTTTATTAACGGTTCTTCGGGCGAAGGCTATCTGTTGACAGAAACAGAGCGGATGAAGTTGGCTGAGAAATGGATGGCAGTAGCTCCGCAAGGATTTAAGGTGATTGTACATGTGGGAAGCACTTGCGTGAAAACAAGCCGTCGTCTGGCAGCTCACGCCCAGGAAATCGGCGCTTGGGGAACCGGAGCCATGGCCACACCTTTCCCCAAACTAGGACGCATCGAAGAACTGGTGAATTATTGTGAAGAAATTGCTTGCGGGGCACCGGAATTACCCTTTTATTATTACCATATTCCGGCATTCAATAATGCTTATCTGCCTATGCTCGACTTTTTAAAAGCTGTTGACGGACGTATTCCTAATTTTGCCGGCATCAAGTACACCTACGAAAGTTTATACGAATACAATCAATGTCGTCTCTATAAGGAAGGTAAGTTTGACATGCTGCACGGGCAGGATGAAACAATTTTGCCTTGTCTAGCCATGGGGGGAGCACAAGGAGGTATAGGAGGCACGACCAATTACAACGGACGTGCACTGGTGGGAATATTGGAAGCCTGGGCAGCCGGAGATATTGAAAAAGCCAGGGAACTACAAAATTTTTCCCAGGCGGTTATCAACGTTATCTGTAATTACCGGGGCAATATCGTAGGAGGAAAACGCATTATGAAGCTGATCGGACTGGATTTGGGTAAGAACCGCACCCCCTTCCGGAATATGACCGAAGAAGAAGAGAATGTAATGAAAGCAGAACTGGAAGCCATTGATTTTTTTAGCCGTTGTAATCGGTAAGAAATGAAAGCCAATGGCTTTTATCAACCGATCCGCTGAAGGGTATAAATCCTGGTCTTATTACATTAGGGGAGGAATCCGAATATCTATAGAGCCTTAAAATCATGAAGATAGCCATACTATACGATCTCCTTTTATTTGTATTATTTTTTTCTGTTCCTGTAAAAGCCGGTCTCTATACAGGGGAAAATTACTCAGACCGTTCGGTACCGATCAGGGACAATCACCACAATACCGTCAGTTTAAAAAAGCTGGATGATCTGATCGTTTCAGGAGAAGGAAAATTTGAGCAGGGGATTTCTGCTCCTTACGCTGGTGCGATCGGGAATGTCCTGGTGGTAGCCGGAGGTTGCAATTTTCCGGAAGGAGCCACAGCCGATAGTGCTCAAAAAGTATACTATGACGATATCTATGTTCTAGAGAACCCTTTACAAGAAGATGCCCGCTGGAAAAAAGCCGGTAAAATTCCCCGGCGGGCCGCCTACGGAGTAAGCATAAATATTCCGGAAGGAATCCTTTGTATAGGCGGTAGGGACGAAACGGGGGCACTCAAAGAATGTTGGCTATTGAAGAGAGAAGCGGGCAAATCGCAGATCATTATAGAAAAGTGGCCCGATTTACCGGTCCACATGGACAATATGGCAGGAGCAACAGGAGGAGGGAAAGTGTATGTGGCTGGTGGTCATATCGACGGGAAACCTGGTAACCGCTGTTTTTCACTCCTTCTGAATGATCCCCGGAAATGGGAAGAATTACCATCTTTTCCCGGCAAAGGTCGGGTACAAGCAGTAGGAACCGTACAGAATACCTCCGAAGAAAGCCGTTTTTTTGTCATGGGCGGTTATTGCCCTCCACAGGCAGAAAAGGAAGGCTATGTACACACAGACGGCCTCTGTTACAGTCCACGGGATAAAAAGTGGTATCCGGTTGCAGAAATTTTACCCTATGGAGAAACTCAAACACTGGCTCTAGTCGGGAGTGCTGCCACTCCTTCCGGAAGTCACCATATCGTATTTACGGGCGGCGTTGACAAAGAACGTTTTACAGAAGCTATTAACCGCCCCTTCTGCATGGAACGAGCTTTGCAAACCAAAAACGATTCCCTTTGGAATCGCTTACAGGAAGAACAGAAAAATTATCTGAAACATCCCGGAGAATGGTACCGCTTTAACAGTCGCCTGCTCCTTTATCACACTTTGACGAATTCTTGGATCACGGAAGGACATTTTCCGCAATTGGCTTTGGCAGGAGCCGCCCTGGTTCCCTATCAGGGAAACTGGATCATCATCAACGGCGAGAACAAACCGGGCGTACGTTCAACCGCTGTGTATGCGATACAGATGGGAACCAGAACCCATTTCGGATGGGTAAACTGGAGCGTTCTGATCCTTTATCTGCTGAGTATGTTACTTCTGGGCTATTATTTTATGCGAAGGGCTGCGAGCAGCGACGACTTTTTCAAAGGAGGGGGACGTATTCCCTGGTGGGCAGCTGGCATTAGTATTTATGCCACTATGCTGAGCGCCATTACCTATATGGCGATACCGGCAAAATCTTTCGCCACGGACTGGACGTATTATCCCATGCTAATTATGATCTTGCTGGTCTCCTTCCCTGTCATAAAGTATTATCTGCCTTTTTTCCGTCGCTTGAACGTAACCAGTGCTTACGAATATTTACAATTACGTTTCAATTACACGACCCGTCTCATGGCCAGTATTTTGTTTATTTCCTTTATGGTAGCCCGTACAGCCTTAGTTCTCTATCTACCTTCCCTGGCCTTGACCACAGTAACTGGCATTGATATCTATATCTGTATCATTTTAATGGGAATCGTAACCGTTATTTATTGTACTATGGGCGGAGTGGAAGCGGTCGTCTGGGGAGACGTTATCCAAGGATTTATTCTGGTCGGAGGGGCTTTGTTCGCTGCTATTTACCTCATTCTCCACACAGAAGGCGGAGTGAGTGGCTTTATTGACATCGCAGTAGAGCACGATAAATTCCGGTTATTTAACTGGAGCTTCGATTGCACAAAAGCCGTTTTCTGGGTTGTTATCTTGGGAGGTATCGCCAATAATCTGATTTCCTATACCTCCGATCAAACCGTTATCCAACGCTACCTGACCACTAAAGATGAAAAAAGCGCAGGGAAAGGTATTTTAATGAACGGTTTTATGAGCGTATTTATCTCTGTTATTTTTTATCTGATCGGTACCGGCTTATATACTTTTTTTAAATCGCAACCGGGAGAATTGGATTATACTCTTTCCAACGGAGATGCGATATTTCCCTTTTTCATGATGAGCCAGATGCCCATAGGAGTAGCGGGTTTACTGATTGCGGCCATTTTTGCCGCGACCATGTCTACGATAGCTTCTAATATCAATTCTACAGCGACAGCATTTTCCATGGACGTTTATAAACATTGGGCCAGACGGGCCAGTGATAAAAAAATAGTAAGTGTAGCACGCTGGTCTTCCTTTATAGCGGGAGGACTGGGAACAGTGCTAGCAGTGATGATGGCTACCTGGAACATACTATCATTATTGGATTATTTCAATTCCATCCTGGGTTTGTTGTCGAGCGGTCTGGGCGGATTATTCATTATGGGAATTTTCTTCGATCGCATCGATGCCCGCGGAGCCTTACTGGGATTTATTTCGGGAACTCTGGCCGTTTTTGCATTGAGCATTTATACCCCTGTATCTTTTCTATTGTACGGAGCAATAGGCATCGTCGTCTCCGTGAGCACAGGTTTACTTTTCAGTCTGTTTTTCCCCCTGAAAATACAGCAGAAAGGCTTAACTTGGAAACAGTTAGAACACGATTCAATACATAATGTTGACAAAATTAGATAAGAATGGTTTATTTTGAAAAATTAGCAGCACAATACAAACAGGAATTGTTGAACAAAGTGCTCCCTTTCTGGTTAGAAAAATCCCAGGACAAAGAATACGGCGGGTATTTTACCTGTCTGGACCGGCAGGGAAATGTCTTTGATACCGATAAATTTATCTGGCTGCAAGGACGGGAAGTATGGATGTTTGCCATGCTCTACAATAAAGTGGAAAAAAAGCAAGAATGGCTGGACTGTGCTGTACAAGGCGCCGAATTCTTGAAAAAATATGGACACGACGGAAAGTACAACTGGTATTTTTCACTCACCCGGGAAGGCCAACCTTTGGTAGAACCTTATAATATTTTCTCTTATACATTTGCCACTTTGGCATTCGGCCAATTGAGTCTGGCAACAGGTCGGCAGGAATATGCCGATATTGCCAAAAAAACATTTGATATTATACTATCGAAAGTCGATCATCCAAAAGGGAAATGGGATAAAACCTATCCGGGCACCCGCAATATGAAAGGTTTTGCCCTGCCAATGATTTTGTGTAATCTGGCATTGGAAATAGAACCCTTACTGGAAAAAGAATTTATGCAAAAAACAATAGAAACTTGCATACACGAAGTCATGGAGGTGTTCTATCGTCCGGAACTGGGACTTATCGTAGAGAATGTTTCTACAAGCGGAGAATTATTGGACAATTTCGACGGACGCTTGCTAAATCCGGGGCATGCCATAGAAGCCATGTGGTTTATCATGGACTTGGGTGTACGTCTCCAACGCAAAGAACTGGTAGAAAAAGCCGTACAGATTGCCCTGCAAGAAGTAGAGTACGGTTGGGATAAAAAACACGGAGGTATTTTCTATTTTATGGATCGTCTGGGATATCCGGTACAACAATTGGAATGGGATCAGAAGTTATGGTGGGTTCACATCGAAACACTGATCTCTATGCTAAAAGGTTATCAATTGACGGGATCCCAAGAATGCCTGGCTTGGTTTGAAAAAGTACACCAATATGTATGGGCACATTTTGCCGATCCGGAATATCCGGAATGGTTCGGCTACCTCAACCGGCAAGGAGAAGTGTTATTGCCTCTGAAAGGCGGGAAATGGAAAGGATGTTTTCACGTCCCCCGAGGTTTATACCAATGCTGGCAAGTACTGGAAAAACTAAAATACAATCCAAACGAGTTTACAGGGATATATTAATATAAACTTATCCATCCTAGATTTGCTAATCTAAAACTCACTGCTTGCTCACTTAGCTCAAATTTTTCTGTAAAGATTAGAAAAGAGAGAATTTACACACTTTTTAAAACACTATCCTATCGGTAAAAATTTGCTAGGTTTTTATTCAAATTTCTACGGATTTCAACACAAAAATATTGCTTTTAAGGCAATAAAAAAGGGGGTGTAAATCCTTTTCTAGATTTACCCCCCTGATTATCAGCGGAGAGAAGGGGTTATGAACCAATCTCTCCGAAAATCCTCATTATCAAGGTGATAACTATTTCAAAAAGTACGCTTGTAACGATTTAGTAACGGTATTTTGTCTGTCATAGTCGCCTAATGACTTCTTCTTGTCTGCCCGTTATTTATCATTTGTCTTGCAAAGATAATATTTTTTTCTTATATTAACTGCAACCTCTTTTTCTTTTTCGTATTTTTGAAAAATAAATTTGTTCGAGATAGAATAGTAATATACAACTGACTGATTATGATATGATAATGGGAAAAATAGATCTACATCCAAATGAAAATATAATAAAAGCAGCATTAATCAATAACTATGCTCACATTAACAGCAAACCATTTGTTGTTTGCAGTGAATTAACGATTTCTGAAGAATTTAAGATTGTCGATTTGGTTTTTTGTAAAGATAATTTAAGCTACGCGTATGAAATCAAAGCATGGAATGATGATATGCGCAGATTACAGCCCTATTAGATGCTTACTGTAAGTTATTTGATTATATATATGTAGCTACTACAGCTAATCATCTCGACCAACTACAACTTATACCAGACTTTGTTGGCATTGTCCTTTATTCAACAAAGACAAAGAAAATTGTATATAAACGACGGGCAAAAAAAATCATTTAATAGACAAAAAAGAGCTTTTAATGTCCATTCCAATTTCATATATTCGGAATAATAGTCCATATTCTAAATATACCAGATCTGATAATGATTTGTTTTCCTTTTTTCAAGCACACAATCTATTCATAAAGCATACATCAAGTAAATGTCGCTGGACAAATAACGACCTTGAAACAATATTGCATTATGAAGATATTTTAATGAATACTAATTATATATCATTAGATTATAGATAATCTTTTTAATTGTTCAATAATAAAAATATTCATTCGGACAGACAACCAAAACGATGGAGTAGCTCCGGGTTTAAGCCCTGCTGCTGCACTTTTTATAGTTTGAACTCCCCACCAATCAATACCCTTGGGGAAGAGAGAATCTGATATGCACTTACTTGCAACATCGACGTAAACATCAGCATAATCTCTTTTTTCTCTTTTTTGGCGGTAATAATAAATTTGCTGTTGAGAAATTACAGGTACATCTATTCTTGGTGTCCATCCTCTACTATAATATGCTGCCTCATCATTACGCTTCGGAGTAATACTACCATAATCTGAATAGGATACATTTATATTCGTAATGGCACTAACAATTTGTTCATAGAGGGATATTTCTGAACATTTAATCTTCCCATTCATATTTCCGCTCAAACTGGTTACACTATCAGGAAAAGATGTACTGGTAAATATATACTCAACATTATGGATTGATTCTAATATTGCAGATATTTTACCCAAACAATCTATTGCTCTTGTTGTTGCTATTCTTATAAGCCCATCAACAATATAGCCCTGATCATAAAAGATAAATAGTTGGGTATTATCGTTTATATTATCTTTTATGATTTTTATTTCTTCCTCTATGATGTTTGCATCTATTGCTGGATATATTTTATATCCAATTTTATTATATTTTTCAGCGAAAGTTTTAATTTGCCTTATAAAATTCACATAACCTTCATCTTGATCATTAACAAGAAGCATAGGGGTAGCATTCGATTATTCGTTACCCTCCGTTTCTTTTTGCAGTTGGGCAATGACTGCCGCCACATTGTCCTGAAAGAATTGTCGCCATTGCTTGTCATTCTTCAACGTGATATGCCAATCTTCCTCCAATACGCCCATCGTTCGTTTACGGATTTCCACCAATTCGTTTTCCGTCGGGAACCTGCCGGAACACTCCCGATATTCCTGAATACACGAGCGGATATAATCCCGTAACGACATCTTTTCGTAGTTATCGAGACCGGCGAACCGCCTGCTTTCCGGGAAGACGGGCATATCATCTATGCCCGCGTCATCAAAGATATATTCGTCATCGTCATAGGGCATGGCTATATCTCCTCTTTTGGGGAATTATCGTGTTGCAGGCGGAAAAACTCTTTTTGCCGTGCTATTTCCTCGCGCAATTCCTCCTCCGTAGGCATATAGAGCATATATTTCGAGGCGAACAGCCGGTCGTTGTCGTGCAGCACGGAGTAGCGGGCGATGTCCTCGTCGGTTTCCGAACAAAGGACGATGCCGATAGTCGGGTTGTCGCCCTCGCCCCGTACCCGCTCGTCGTACATCCTGACATACATATCCATCTGCCCCACGTCTTGGTGCGTGATGGTCGTCGTTTTGAGGTCGATCAGCACGAACGATTTAAGGATGTAATTGTAGAAAACGAGGTCGATGAAGTAGTCCTTTTTCTCTGTGCGGATCAATTTCTGACGCGCCACGAACGAGAAGCCCTTACCCAATTCGAGCAGGAATTTTTGCAGGTTGCCGATGATGGCTCCCTCCAGCTCCGTTTCCGAAAAGTCGCTGTTCGGAGCAAGGCCGATGAACTCCGCGACGGTCGGGTTCTTGATGAACTCCATCCGGTCTTGCTCGAACGGTTTGGTCAGCGATTTCATCTCGGATTCGACCGTATCTTTATGCTGCGAGAGCAACAGCCGTTCGTAATACTGCGAACCGATATTGCGGTCGAGGGTACGGTAGCTCCACATCTGCTCGGCAGCCTCCTTCAGATACCATGCACGAGCATTGGTATTGGAAACCTGCATTAAACGCTTATAGTGAGACCACGTCAATATTCGCCACGGTGTAGCGAATATTTCAGGAAATATCAGGTAGAATTGACGATAATAATAAAGTGAGCCTACGGAAAACCCTTTGCCGAACTCCGCCGTAAGCTCTTTCGAGAGCGACTTCAATAGCTGCGCACCGTAGTCGGCACGTTCCTTACCGAACTGCTCCTGCTCCACGATACGCTTGCCCATCTGCCAGTAGGCATCGACCATTGCCGAGTTGATGGCGGCGTATGCCTTTTGACGGGCTTGGGCTACGATTTGTTTGATCTCCAGAACAAAATCGGGATTATATAGCTTGACAGTATTCTCTTTTTTCATTGGCAACGAATGATTTATATGCAAAGGTAGAAAAATAAACGGAAGGATATGGATACTCCTTCCGTTTATTCACAGACTTATCGTCTGGCATTCTCTTTCGCGTCATCCCGCTGCATCCGCAGATTCAGACGCTCGCGCATCTTGTCGAGAAAGTACGTCCGGCTCTCGTTCTTGCGGCGTTTCATATCCAGATAGGCGTCGTAGCAATGTCTGTCCTTGATCTCCAGACCGAGCTGCGAGCCGAAGAAGGCCGCCAGCTCCTTGATATTGTTCTGGCCGTCATTGATGCAGCCCAGCTCGTCGAGGGCGTAGATGACCTCTATCAATTCGACAAGGCTGCCCGTCCAACGGAAAGAGCTTGTCGGGGGTGAATCGGTTTGCGGGGTGGATAGTGGTGGCACTTGGGATTTCAGGTTTTCCAGCATACGCCGGACGAGCGATAGAGCTTTTTTCAAATAGACGCTCTTGCTGTCCGCGTTGTCGGAAAAAGTATCATGGAGGCTTTGCAGCTCCGCTTCTGCATAGATCAACGAGAATAAAAGCCCGTGCGGGTTGTCCGCATGTACATAGGAATCGAATATCGCTTGCGAAAAATCGTCGTAGGCCGATCTTATATCGGCATCATCTGTATTTTGGCTGACGCAGCGGAAAAAGTTACCGCCCGTCAATATACGGTAGTCCATATTGTTCTGGGTTATCGAGTTTATACTTCATTGTTTCTTTCCCTTTACGCAATGGGTTATATGAAACAGAAGGACAAAACCGAGACCTGAAAAGAATACGGGTACTGTATCTGAAATTAAAATATTGATATTCAGAAGAATATTTTTTTTGCACTGAAGTCCCTTGTCGTTGGCGGTATGGGTGAACCCCGCTGCGATACGTTCCAGCAGGCCGGAAAGCCGAAAAGGTATGTCATGGCGTGTTTCTTTCGCTTCGTTGAGCCGGTACACGTCCAGCAGGTTGTTCAGCAGGTGCAAGATATGTTTGCACAATACGCCGATATTGGCCAGATGTCCGTTGCGTTTTTTGCGGTCGCGCATATCCATCGCCAGTTCAGCGCTGCCATTGATGATACTCAACGGGGCGCGTATGTCATGGGAAATCGTCAGAATGATTTTCTTGCGCATATCCAGAAGGTCGCGGTTTTTATTTATGATTTCCTCCATTTGTTGCCTAAGTTTCGTGTCTCGCCTCAAATGCCGTTGAATAATCATAAAGGAGATAACCAGCAGGATGATGGCAGAGAAAATAAGTCCCGTGATGATGCGGGTGGAGCATCTGTGCGACTGCGCGATATTCTGTTCCCTATATTGGAATGCGGCTTGCATGTGGTCGTTGATGCTTCCGAGCAGGGCGAACAGTTTCCGGTTCAGTTCCCTGTTGCGGGTGCGCAGGCTGTCGGTATAGTTGTCCATATTGCCTATCCGTTCCATTTGCAGGGCGAGTAACCGCTGGTTCAGCGCGTGGAGTTTATCGGGGGAAGGTGGCAATTCCACCGTCTTTTTCCCTCCGAACAACCTTGCTATGCCTGTTTTCTTTTGTACGACCGTCCGCGTCTGGGTAGCTTCTCTGGCAGCTTCGGGCAAATGGTTGACAAGCAGGCTGTCGGCCTCGTCCTGCCTATGGAACAGCAGCATAATCCGATGCAGGTGTTCTTCCTTGCTTGACAACAATCCCCGGAGCGTGTCTATCTGTGGATATTCGACCATATAACTGTTACCGCTTTGCAGGACTTGTAGCAGGTTATCCACTTTCAGCCGCCTCGTGCGGTAAGAATGATAATCCTCGATCTCCCATGCAATGACGCTTTCGCCAAGCGAGGCCAGCACCGTGATATTGCGGTGAATCTCGGATAACTCACACCGCACTTGACGGATTTCCACGATGCCGGCCTCCAGCTCCCGAAGCCTCGCGCGTTCATGGAAAAGAATGGCGGCCATGCTACCGATGACCGCCATTAACATCAAATATCCAGAGAAAATCTTTACTTGCAGAGGTACACTTTTTATTTTCATTATTAACTATTTATCCACATTCTGTGCTTCCGGAACAGTGTTCCGGTTGTTCTCGTCCGGCAAGAGCAGGTCGGTAAAAAGACGCCCGTCGAGATGGTCTATTTCATGCTGGACGATGACTGCCGTAAATCCGTCGATGACCTCTTCACGCTTCTCAAAAGTCCGCCCATCCAGATAGCGTAATGTTACTTGCTTAGCACGCGACACGCAGCCCGACACATCCGGCAGCGAAAGGCAACCCTCCTCACCGGACTGCTGTTCTGCGGAGTAACGGATGATTTCGGGATTGACGAATACTTCGAACGGTTCGCCCTGCTTGTCGAAACGCTGCACGGCGACGATGCGCCGCAGGATGCCCACCTGCGGGGCGGCAATGCCTACGCCCTCGTTCTCCGGATTGCGCACGGTCGCCAGCATACACCCGACAAGCAGTCCATACTCCTCCGAAAAGAAAGCGGATTCAGGAAGCGGGCGGGAGACTTTACGCAACAGCAGTGAGTCTTCCCGGTCCTCCACCGTACAGAGCCGCATGATTTCCTCCGAACAGCCCGAATGTATAAGACGGGATTCTTCGGCTGTGAAGCCGTCTCTATTCCGGCAACCTGTGGCGGCAAACAGCACTATCACAGAAAGTGTAAATAATCGTTGTATCTTCATCACCCTACATGTTCGTATTCTGTTTCCGACCTCACTTTCCCGACTCGCCGACTTGAGGAGGTCGAGTCAGCGACTTGTGCGCCTCTTGTCGCTGACTCGGGAAAAGGAGGCTTTTTATCGTTTTACAAATCCGCCGGGACGGACTTTTGTTAATATTCTGCATCAGTTCCAAGAGAGTTTCCATTGAACTTAACTCCTTGCCACGATTGTAAGTTCTTATACCCACCCCACATCCGCCGAAACAGTCACTAATTAGCAGCATATGGGTGGAACGTGATGGTGCCGGTCGTGGCTTTGTTGGGGTCACCTCGGAGTTCCCAGAATCCATTGCCTATTGGCTGGGCCTTGGTAGTAGTCAGATTCTCCTTAAAATCGTCCACACTCTGTCCTTGCTTTAGCCAGATATTTATATTGCCGCATTTTGTGCCTGCGTTAGGACTTCCGGAAGTACCTATGACCGAGGCTTCTGCTTTGTACCCCTCCGAGTAGCCCGTTTTTGCCGTTATATCCGAATCACGAATCGTTATGTTCCTACAGACCGATGGTGAGTTAAAGTTACTTACACTCGCTCCGATAGCGGCGGTGTTATTCGGTTGGAGGGTTATATTCAACTTCGAGTTCTCTATGAGGATATCACCGCATGTTGCATTTTCACCTGCTCCGATTCCGGTGCTTGTTGAAGTTATTATCAAGTTTATATTTTTTATGGTGATGTTGCCGCCGGCACTTTCGCCACTTTCGTTAAAGTTGGCACCTATTCCGCAAGCTAATGCTCCAGCCATATCAATCTTTAATGTGGTTTTGTCTTCGCCTTCTCCCTCTATCGTTACGCTCGCCCCGTCTTTGAGCTGTATTCCCGCTGCATACTCGACATTTCCCTCTATAGAGTTTGTTTCTTTAAAATACAGTGTCGGCTGCGTGTCTTTTCCGGATATGATAATTCCGGGAGCGTTCGCGATGCTGACATTGCTTAAGGTGACCTTGGGGCTGCCGCCCGTTATCTGGATTGAATTCGTGCCACTTCCTGTGATGGTATATTCGCCATTGTCTTTAATTTCTATCGGTTCAGCGGGAGTAAGCGCTTCGGGCTTCACATCAATCCCTATCTTGTGCCAATTTCCGGCTACGGGCGTGACACTTGTCGTAAGGTCTATCCAGTTGCCATCGTTTATTTTGAATTGTTTTATCTCATATCCCGGCACTACATTGGCTTCAAATGTTCCTTTAGCGGTTCTGCGCATTTTGATTTCGCCCGGTGTTGTACCCTGTACCGTGACTTGATTCACCGTACAGGAAGTATAGCTCTCTATGCTGACAGAGGTATCATCGCCTACCTCTTTTCCTGTCAGTACCACACGAATTTTGGCAAGGGCGTGGGAGAATTTCAAGTCTATGCTTTGACCGAAGTTGGCAGTGACCGGGGCGCTGTTTGTCAGTACATACGCCAATCCGTCTTTTTGGTCGGAAAGGGTTACGGTAGTAGTAGTTCCATCCCCGCTCGTATGATTGGGGGAAGTGTGCCATGCCTTAACTGTCTGACCATCCGCGTTAGAAGCCCAGTAAGCGGGCGAATCGCCATCGACCACGGTCAGTTTTCCGCCTTGATAGGTGTACGTGCCGAGCGTGCCGCTACCTACCTGCACGTAAATCTTATCTCCGTCCTCCCACTTGCTGCTGTTTCCATCGGGATTCTCCGACACGCGTGTCTGTGGCGCTTGGCTTGTGCCCCACGGCTGTTCGCTGCTCTCTACGCTCATCGTTACCGAAGAGATTTCCAGCGGGTATTTGCCTTCGGGCAGGGTTGTGCTGCCCGATTCGTCGTCTTGCGTGCAGGCGGCGAACCCTGCGCAGACTATCATCGCTACTGCCAAGCTCCGTAACAGATGTTTTTTGCTTCTTTTCATATCTCGGTTGTTTTTTAATTGTTTTACTGTTTATTATTCTATGTGCCACCGGCGGCTGCGATGCCGCCCGCTACACCTTATGTCGTGTACCTCCGTGCTTACGCTTCATGCACGGGATGGCTGTTGTGCTTTAGTTTGAAATCTGCGATTTCACAATAAACGCTGCGCCTCGGAACAGCTCGGACAAGTTCGGCTCTTCATTCGGCTTGCAGTTTATTTATCGAGGATTAGCACATCCTTGAACTCGCCCTCCACTACCTGACCGGTGGCGGGGTCGTAGCTCTTGGAGTAGAGTACCGTCATGGTGTCGCCGTCAATGGTGACATTGGCCGTGGACGCCTCTTTCGGGGTCGATTCAAACCAGCGCATGTCGCCCGTGGTACAGTTCACCATCCAATACATCTCGGAGTCCTGATCCTTGTCGCCCGTACATGCATGGAATGTCGCAAAACCGTCTTCACGGTATTCGTGCCACGCCTCGTCGGGCTTGCCTGCGGCGGTCTCCACCCACTGCCCGTCCTTCTTCTCGTAGGTCTTGGACAATACCCATCTGCCGAGATAGTTCTCCACCGGGTGTTTCTCTCCGATGTCTATGCGGCGGAACAGCCAGTGCTGTTCTTCTCCGGCCGTGCCGTTTTCGGGGTTGGTGCCCGTTGTCATGGAGAAACCAAACTCATCGGCGGTCAGCCGGAGGACAGGACTCGGTACGCCTGAAATAGTGACCGTTACCGTCTCTTCGTCCGTCGTCCATGCGGAACTCTTCATGGCCATATACCCGCCGTCGAAGGTGCGGATGTGCTGAGCCGTGCCGTCTTCGCGGAGAAAGACACGCTCATAGATGTCGTCCGGAACGATGTATTCTTGCCACGTCCCGTCTTTTATGCCGGAACTTTCCGCCCAGCGCCACTTGCCGACAAGGTGTTCGGATAGGGGTTTGAGTATTGGAATGTCTTTGCCGCTGTCCTTGCAACTTGTCAGGAATGCGCCCGACAATACCGTAAGACCGAGGAGCAGCAGAATTGTTCTTGTCTTCATACGATTCATAAATATCTTTTTAAGTTCTCTAATTCTTGTTCTCTGTGCCACCGGCGGCTGCGATGCCGCCCGCTACACCTTATATCGTGTACCTCCGCGCTTACGCCTCATGCACGGGGTGGTTGTTTTAGTTTGAAATCTGCGATTTCACAATAAACGCTGCGCCTCGGAACAGCTCGGACAAATCCGGCTCTTCGCTCGGCTTGCAGTTTATTTTTCGCGGACAAACACGTCCTTGAACTCGCCCTCTATCATCCCGCCCGTTGCCGGATCGAAGTTCTGCGAGTAGAACACCGTCATGGTGTCGCCGTCGAGGGCGACGGTAACGGTGTGGGACTCTTTCTTGGTCACGTCCCTGTACCAGACCATGGTACCGGTGTTGCAGTTCACGGCCCATAGCGACTTGAAACCCTGCTCCTTGTCGCCCGAACGGGCATAGGTCGTTACCGTGCCGTCCTCTTTGTACTCCGACCACCCCTCGTCGGGAACACCGTAGGTAATGGGCATCCAGTCGCCGTCCTGCTTTTGGTAGCTGCCGGTGAGCAGCCACTTGCCGAGGTATTGCTCCACGGGATGCTTGTCGCTCACGCGGCGGTATATCCAGCGGAAGCTGCCGTCCATGAGTCCGCCGGTGGCAGGGTCGATGGCCTTGTCGTAGGAGTTGCCGAACTCGTCTGCCGTGAGCCGCCATACCGGTGTGCTGAAGCCGCCCATCGTCACCGTGCAGGCCTTCTCGTCGGTTTTCCACTCGCCGCTCTTCATTTCGGTGAGTCCGTCCACGGCGGTGCGGATGTTCACAGCCTTGCCGTCGGCGCGGAAGTCGATGCGTTCCATCTTGCCTTCGGGGATGGGGTCTTCCACCCATTTGCCGTCCGTGAGGACGAAGTCCTGCGCACGCTCCCATGTGCCGGTGAGGTGTTGCGCCAAGGGGCGCCGGATTTCTTCCTTGCAACCCGTGAGGCACGTTCCCACCAATGCTGCGAGGACAAAGAGCCATGTTGTCATTCTTGTCTTCATTATTCTTATTGTTTTATTAAATTTCACTTTGCTTGTTTTTGATTGTGCCACCGCCCCCTGCGAGAGGGGCAGTTAACCTTATAATATAGGCATATCTCCGTGCTTTACGCATGGCGCACGGGATGGCTGAGGGTGGGATTGTTACATGGTGGCATTACCGCTGCCGCTGCCTCCGTTACCCCATCCTGCAATCGTAGCGCCTTCTACATCAATTTCGGTCTTGTTTACCCTAATTTTAAAGGTGTAATTCATGCCGGAAGCCAATGCTTTCGCACTATTAGGCAGAGTAAGCGTAGTCTTGTAGGTCTGACCGCCTAATGTGAGAGACAAGTCGAATTTACCGTTTTCAACATCCTGCGGGAAGAGGATGAGCGACTTGGTGTATGTAGCGCTCTCTGTCTGAGTTTCCGTGATTTTCAATTCACTTACTGGTTCATCTGTTGCCTTTGCCTCACCGTTGGTTGTGTTGAATTTGCCTGTCATTGTTAGTTTGACAGTGAAATCTGTCATATTTTTCAAGTCGGTATCGTCTCCTTGTTGGAAAGTCAGTGTCACCATGCTCATGCAGTGCTGGAAACGGGCATCGGTATCCCCACTGGATATGTTGTTCACGAACTTTACTGTTGGAGAAGTTTTGCTGGCTTTAGCACCTGTGGCAAACATATAGTCGATTTTCTTCTGGGCGATTGTTTCTTGGTCATTAGCCGTTATGGTCTTCTCAACAGTTTCTTTGTCTGCCACATAAGGATAGTATGCCTTAAACGTAACTTCCTCCAAGGTTTGGAAATAGATAGGAGAGTCACTTGTGAAATCTCCATCTCCATTAGCAGTGGTGTAAAGCACATTGGTGTAGTTCGTTTTGGTTGATTCGGCAGTAATACCAATCTGGTCACCTTTGTCCCAGCTTGTACCTGCCGCACGGGTCTGCACACCCTCAATACCTGCCGTAACTTGTGCTGCCACGGGACCATTGTTCACTCCGGGTTCATCATCGTTGCTGCAAGCGGTGAAAGCCAATGCAGCCAATACGATGAAAAGATAATTCTTCTTGTTCATTGTCTTGAAATTTTTCGGGTTATTATTATTTATCTGTTTATTCCGCTTTAAAATCGCCGCCGTCAACATTTTCCCACTGAACAATTTCGCATCCGTCCACGGTGATCTTGGTCTTGTGGAGTGTCACGCTGAGGTTGTACTGGCGACCTTCCACCCATTTGTTTTCCGGGTTTTCGTCACCGGCTTTTTTGTTGGCTTCGGTGAAGTCAAGCTCTGCCTTGAAGGTCTGCTTGCCGGTAAGGTCGGCATGGACGGGGAGCTTTTTGTCAAACTTCTGTGGGAACATAATCAGCGTGTAGGTTACTGTCTGGGCTGTCTCGTCTACTACAACAGGAGCGTTGTAGTTTTCGTTATCGCTGTTGTTGGCAAAATTCCACATCACGGTTGTACCGGCATAGGTAGTAGTCTCACCGGTGGTGACATCAAACTTACCCGTATGCTCGAAGCCTTCCAATGTCATCACAGCAGCCTTCACTTCGTCAAGGCTCACGTCAGCACCTTTCTTGATGGTCAGCACCACCTTCGTCATCACATGGTTGAAGGAGAATGCCACATTGGGGGTTCCCTTGCTGCCGATGGCCTGCGACCAGAGGTAATCGAAACTCTTTTGGTCTGCCTGTCCCCATGTGTCGGTTTCAATAAAGGTCCCCTCCTTCAGTGCCTCTTCCCACGGGTAGTATGCCGTGAAGGTGACGGGTTCGTTATCCTGATAGTAGATCTCCTCTCCGGGAGTGACCACGGAAAAACTGCCGCTTTTGCCTCCGTTGGCCGTAAAGTATGCCACGTTGGTATATGTCTTGTCTCCTGTTTTGCCACTGATACCGATTTTGTCATTGTCATTCCACATCTGGTCGAAAGCACGGGTCTGTACCTGCCATCCGATAGAAGCGGAGAAGGTGGCACGGTTGCCGGTGTTGTCAATCATCGTCTCATTTTCATCGTTGGAGCAGGCTGCCAGCAGGACAATCGCGAGTGCTCCGAATACCATTCTTTTTGTTCTCATTTCTTTACGTTTAATTGTTTGTAATATTTTGGTATCTCTCTCTTGTTTAATGGGCATCGGTGTTCCCTCCGTCCGTCGGTTGCCATCCAACGATGGTGGCGGTGAAGCCTGCTTCGGTAGGTGTCTCCACGAGCGTGCCGCCGAAAATCATCCCTTCGGTCTTGCCGGTATTGAATCCCGAAAGGGCTTCCGTCAGGTCGCTGTCGAGGGCTACGGGCTTCGGGTTATCGTCAGCGAAACGGATAGAGCCTTTCAACCGCTGTTCCATGCCTGCAACACCGAGCAGCCGCACCGTTGCCGTCCATTTGCCTGCGTCCGCGCCCTCGGTTATCTTCCTGAAGGCAAGCTCCACATTAGCCGGGCTGCCGTGCATGCCGTCGGCAAAGTCCAATGCGCCTGCCGCTCCGGTCAGATAGGCATCTATGCCAACGATACGTACTGCGGCGTCGCCCTTCGGATCGATGACGATGGTCAGCTGCCGTACCTGCTGCATCATCGCGGCGGTGAAGGCATGCACGCGGTCTTTCTCTATCGTCACCTGCTGCATACTCGTATGCAGCCAGCCCGGAGCGTTATGGATGAATGCTCCTGCACCGTCCCAATTGCCCGAGGCGGAGGATACGGTGGCTGTCGTTCCGCTGACAGTGATATTGTCCGCATTACTCCATGCCGCGAGGGTGTACGTGTCCGGCTCGAAAAGGCGGTCGGATGCATGGACGGCTTCGGTCTCCTCGCCGGTGTAGTCGCCTATGCTTATTGTCCATCTTTCCGGTTCGGGAACATCCTCCCCGCGTGCCGTCCAGTCGGCAGTAACGGTGATCTTGCCGTGGTCGGGGTGCGGGGTGTTGAAAAGTTCGTCCTTCACGCAGGAGGTGAACGATGAAACCGCCGCAAAGATGGCCATCATGCCCCAAAGACGGAAATCTGTTTTACGAACTGCATTTATCTTTGACAAGCGTATACTTTCTGTCTTTTCCATATCTTCCTCCTTTCTTAAAATATCGTCCATACCAAGGTGACACCGGCTTGCGTCGGCCCCCACCAGTTCTTCGTCTCTTTACCATCACGCACGCGCACGCCGTCGATGACGGTGTATTTCTCGTAGTCGGCATGGACATAGCCCAAGCCCAAGGAGAAGTCGAGCGACAAGGCTCTGTTCAGTTTCAACTGGTAGCCTCCCGTGATACCGCCGCCCATCAGGTCGCCCTGCTTGCCGGTCTCGGAAAACTTGTAGTTGAATTGCCCCACCTTGTACATCGCGCCAATATAACCGCGCTTCTCCTTACCTATATAATAGCGCACTTCGGGGTTCACCTCCCACAGGGCGTAGCGGCGATCGCTGTCGTTCCATGTCCACGAAGTGTAGCTGCCGTTCACGGCGATACCCACATGGCGGTTGATGCGCCACTCCACACCCAAATCGGGTGTAAGAGTCGCCCAACGCAAGAGGTTCGCACGCAGGGCGAAATGGTACGAGGTGGCTTTTGCCGTTTCTTCGGCTTGTAGGCGGGCTTGTTCCTCCGCTACCAGACGCTCTTTCTCGGTTTGTTCCGCTGCCAGACGTTCCGCCTCAGCTTGCTTGCGGGCAACCTGCTCTGCGGCGATACGATCACGTTCCGCCTGCTGACTTGCCTGCACTTCGGTTTTTGCTTTCTCTTCGGCGGCAAGGCGTTCACGCTCCGCCTCTCCGCTTATTTCCTTATTATAGGCTTCCACTTTGGCGGCTGCTTCCTCTCCGGCTATCTCGGATACTTTCCCCACAGAGGCAGGGAGAGTAACGATGACGATGTTACGCAGGGATTTTCCGTGCTCATCCGTGTAGGCCACATCGAAGGATTGGTCGGTAACGAAATGCGCCTCCTTTACCTTGCCGCGCACAATTAGTTCGGACTTCACACGGTTGCGGCGTGTTTTTGCCACTTGCGCCGCAGTCTGTTCTTCGTTGCCGTCCGTAGCGTAGCTTGTCACTAAAAGATACATCTGTCCTGCTTCGATGGCGGAGCGGTTCTCGTTTATGGCTGCAAGCAACCGCTCAAGTTCTTTTCCGTTACCGCTCCACGGCGTGAAGAACATGTCCTTGTCTGCCACAAAACGGAAAAGGTAGGTCGTGTCCGACCGCTCTTGTGCCGAAAGCGGAAGCCCTGCAACAGTCAGGAGCACCGCGAATAGTATTCGTTTGATTACTGTCATATTGAATTGAATTTATATTGACGGGTTAATGAAAATGCACATCGGCGGCGTATGCGGGCATGGCTACTACTACATGCTCCAGCATACACCGCCGACGGGTATGACGATACGCACCCCCGGTCGGTGAGGGTGGCGTATAAAGGTTCGGATAGTTTCGAGAAAACGAGAGATATTCCTTGCGAAAATATCTCTATAACTGATTGATTTTTAAGGAATAATTTGTATAATAACGCGCGTGGCGATGTGTGTGTTTACACGAATTTTACACATTTCCAAATAGTTGGCACACTTTTTTTGCGCATCGGATAAATTTTCTGCGGATATAAGGGTGGAATCATGAAACGATGGCGACGCAGAATTTCTCACTTCCGGTTCTACCTGTGAAATCCGGAAGCAATCGTTATTCATGTCTTCAAAATACGACAACAAACGACTTTTTGATATAACTGTATTGTTGTATGGCATTCGTTTGAATGAATCATTTGCAAAATTAAGTAATTTTTCTATTATGGCAAAATAAAAATAACCCCTAAAATGCACTAAAAACGAGATGTTTTTTCGTATTTTTGCACACTAAAATACACTAAAAACAGCCATTTGAACGAAAAAATGAAGTATAATTTACCCAAAGTACCCCGTTTGCTGCCATCCTCGCTCCTCGAAAGGGAGACCTCTTTCTTGGGAAAGCAGCAGCTTTATGTGTTCGTTTATTACACCATCGCCATACTGGTCGGGTTGGGCTTCAATCTAATAGGTGTAAGCGGCCCGCAGAAGGAATTCAACCTCGTTGTCAATTCGGGATACATCCTCGTGATCATCATGCTCTTTTCCGGATACCTGTTCCGTAAGATTACACTCTCCTTCGCCCTTTTCGGCATCATCATGGTCACGCAGATAGCCACGACCATGGAAATGATCAACTGCGCCCATACCCCCGACGAGTATCACCTGATGCTGATTGTCGGAAACACGGTATTGCTCGCGGTAAATATCCTTTTTTCTCTGATAGCCTATTTGGAATACACCCCGTATGTGCTTGGCGTGTTGAGCATGGGCACATATACCGCCTGCATGAAGATTACGGAAAACGGGGCGCTCAACAACTTTTTTATAATATTCCTTGTCATCTTTGCCGTCATCTGTGTTCTCGGAAGCCGTCTGGTACACAACATGCGCTCTTTAGACAAGGAAAACACGTCCTTGAAAAAGGACGAGGAGGAGTTTTTCGACCTGCTCGGACAGAATAAGGAACAGGTCAGGGCGTATTTTGAACTGGCACGGGCAAGGCAGGACTTCGACAAGACGAAAGCCCTGCTCGACATGGCAGGCGAGGATATGCGGCGTAACGTCATCGCCAACGTCAAGGAATATCTTCTCATGCAAGAGGCCGGTATGCTTGAAATGGAAACGCTCTTTCCGGAAATGTCTGCCTCGGAACGGGAGGTATGCCTGCTGATCCTGCAAGGGAAGCCTCTCAAAGACATCTGTTCGATACTCGGCAAGAAAGAGAGCAACATCACCTGCACGCGGACGCATATCCGCAAGAAGCTGAACCTGCAACCATCCGACAACCTTCTGAAAGCGTTGCAGGAAAGAGTAAAGGTGAAAAAGTAGAATCCGGAAAAAACGGGCAAAGAACTTTTCTTTGCCCGTTTGCCGGTACGGTATTCCACCTTTTTGCCCTTTACAGCCTGAATCCCTTGCCGGATGCGTTCTCCTCCATAGGTTTCGGCCTTACGATATGTACATGCTCACGGATGAAGTCTTCCGCATCCCCTTTGTCGGATAATTGCGTGTTCGGCATTCGCACTGTCGCTTCTTCGCACTTGTCAGAGGTCAAACGGATCATGATTCCCGACTTGCCTTCTTTGTTTACTTGATTCTTCCGAATGTAGAAAAGAATCTTAAATGTACTTTTGCTCATAATACCTCCTTTTTTTGCCTCTTTGCCGAGGGTAAAAACTTTTAGTGGCAAAGAAATGATTAATAATTGAGTTATGAGCAGACACTTTGAAGACAACAAACGACAAATCAGCGACTTATCCTAAAAATCGTTACTAAAATCAATCGTCCTTTTTCAGTAACGATTTAGTAACGGTACTCTGTCCAAACGGGGCTTTTTTGTGTCTTTCGGATGTCCGAGGAGAGAAATAAAAAATCCCGTAAAACCTTGATTTTACGGGATTTGTCATACTTTGACCCCTTTTTGTCTTTGGGGTTCTGCGGAGAGAAGGGGATTCGAACCCCTGATACCCTTTTGAGGTATACCCGCTTTCCAGGCGAGCCAGTTCAGCCACTCCTGCATCTCTCCAATACAGCGGGGCAAAGATAGGATAAAAAGGAAAAAATAAAAAATAAAAAAGGAAAAAACAGTGACCGAACTGGATTTTAATTTTACATCCGTACTTTTAAAAAGGATAACCGATGGCCAGATTGAGTACCAGTCCATCGTGAAAGTTATAACTCCGAATGTTAAAGTAGCCCGATTTTCCGGTGTTGTACGGAGCATGCAGAGCAACGCCCAAATCTGCTCGGATAACGATGTAGGTAATGTCGTAACGCAATCCGAAGCCCGTTCCCAAAGCGATTTCTTTCCAAAGTCCTTTTAGCCGGAATTCTCCTCCCGGTCTCTGTTCTTCTTTTCGCAACAACCAGACGTTTCCGGCATCCGCAAAGACTGCCCCGAGGAAACGTCCCGCTATTTTAAAGCGATAACCGATATTGGCCTCTAATTTGATGTCCCCGGTTTGGTCCAGATAAGCCGTAACGGACTTCCGGTCAGGATGGTAACTCCCGGGACCAATCGAACGAATCTGAAAAGCCCGTATGCTATTGGCCCCCCCGATATAGAATTGTTCGCTGTAAGGCATCACTTTTGCATTCCCGTATGCATAACCGATTCCTCCCATAAAACGCATGGCGATCTGCGAATTGTCGGACGTTTTTTTGTATTTAATGATCTCGGTCGTCAATTTTAAAAATTGAGAATAACGATTTCCCAAGATTTTCCGCCCTTCTCCGGTCTTTCCGAATAAGGCCTGTACCCCTGAAATAATATTACCCGCCTGGGTAAGAGAAGTCTGCCAAAAAATTCGGTTCGGATTACGGTAGGTCGCCGCCCGGTCGAAAGTATACGTATAGGACATCGAAGGGATAAACTGATTTTTAAAACTCAAGGCGATAGCCGGGTTATTATTCAAAGTGGAATCAAACTCATGGGAAGTCCGTAGCAAATGTGTATAACTCAATTTGAAGGGTACGACCGAATGGTAATTCCGACGAGAAGAATTAAAATCGTAAGTTGCACTTCCCCAGAAAGAAATCATCCGGAAATAGCTATGTCGATTCAAAAAATCCGTACCGATCTGAAAGTTGGTACGTTCCTGCCGGTCTTTTGTGGTTTTCATAAATTTCGGGACCAATAAACGCGGAACCGACAAATTCAAATTGATTCCCAGTTCGTAGGAATTTACCAAACCAGACCGTCCTTTTGTCGTCTTCTCGCCTCCGATCTGCCACTCATAAGCTCCATTCAACTTTAAAGAAAAAGTCTCTGCCCGCTTAAACATATTTTTATTATTCAAACTCAGTGTCAATCCCGGTCCCAACAAATTATTGGATTTAGAAGCCAGATCCAGTTCGATCTCCGTTTCAATCGGCAAGGCATAATCCGCATAGATATTATAATTCAACAACCTGCTGCCAGCGGAATCTACCGGTTCTATAGTCAGGTTGACGAATTTAAATACCCCCAATTGTACAAACTCCCGTTGAGTACGGCTTTGACGCCAGGCTGTATAGAGCTGTTCCGGGCGTACATTGACAGCCTGGGCTACTATTTTCGGCTTTAACGTCTGCGGAGGCGCATAATCTAAACGAAGGCCGTTGTAAAATATTGTATCCCGACTGGCCTCACTGCCATTTCCGCTAAGGGAAATATGTACATCTTTAATACGATACGGATAAAAAGCAGAAGAAGGGATCCCTTGTTTTAAGCCGATCCGGACATCGGCAATCCCATGTTGCCGGGTGGTATCTGCTAAAAATTCAATATAAGAAGGCTGGAAGTAATAATAACCTCTGTTCCGCAACAAGCCGGATATTCGCTGCCGCTCCTGTTCCATAATATTAATATCATATTGTTGCCCGGTCTTCAGCAAACTAAAACGCATAGAACGCCTGACAATCGTATCCATTTCTCCCGTCCATCCCCATAATTCCACTGTCCCGTATCGAAAAGGCTGAGGTAATTTTACCCAATAACTGACCCGCGCTTTTTTCGGATTTCGTCTATGGGGAATAATTTCATAACGGGATTCTACGCCAAAAAAGCCGAAATCCTTCATATTATTTTCGACCATATTTAACCTCAATTCTGGCTGTACATCTGAAATCAAAACAGGTTTCTTAGCCAATTTCCGATACAACCACCACTTGAAGCCTTTTTCTTTTTTTATATTCCAGTTGTATACCCATAATCCTATGGGGAAAGGGCTCCGCACATAAGGAGAAAACAAGGGATTATTGGGAGGATAAGACAAGGGTGTCGTCAAAGCCGATTTCTCCGGTCCCTCCAATTTCAATTTTTTAGGTGTTTCTATTTTCATTTTTTTTACGCCGGTATACAGAATTTCCCCCTCCTTCAATTTCTTCGTTGTAGAACACGCAGCCAGAATGAATATGAAAAAAAGAAAAAAGAAAATATTACGTCCTGCCTGCAACAGTCGTTCCTTGCCGTTCGGATGTATTTTACATTTCACCATCATGCTTATTTTTACGTTGGTTATCCCGTATAATCCGCTTTGATTTCCGGATAAAGAGATCCTTTATTTTCCGGAAACTCTTTCGCAAAACAATACCGAAACCGGTTTGCGTCACCTCTCCTTCCAATACACTCTCGTAATTGGTATGTCGGAAAATCTTCAAAAACCAATTCCGGTTTTTACTAAACATATATTCAATGGCAATATCGTCCACCAGATTCTGTTCCATACCCGTCGCCGGATCGTTATCTGTCGTCACCCGTCCCCCAATTTTTACATTGATTTTATCATTGAATAACTGTTTTGAAAATTGGTAGGAAACATCTGTCTTTTTCACTTCCTGTCCGCCGGCACCTATCTGATTATAACTATCAATACCGAAAGTAAGTCCGGCATTTTTCAAATATTTACGACTCCACTGATTCAATTCTTTTTCGACAAAATTATTTAAGGTATTATTGGCACTGTTGCCGGTATTTACGGTTCCCGGACCGGAATAAGTGCCATAAATCAGTAAATTCATCGCTTGTTTTGTCCGTTCCTCTGCAGAAAAAGCAGCCAATTGGGTTTGAATAGCCTGATCGTTCGGGGCTGAGAGATCAAAAGTGATCTGGGGTTGGTTTAAATTTCCTTCTATTCGGATAATGGCATCAAAATTGACGAGCCGGGAACTCTGATTATCCTCAGAAACACTCACTTTTACCGATTCGCTGGCCGTTATATACAAGGAAGGATTTTCCAAAGGACCTGTCCATTCGACATAACTACCACTTCGAATATTAAAATTTTTTTCCCCCACCACCGGGATAGCATAACGAACCATTCCCCCACTCAAGGTATATTTCCCAACCAGATTGTTTCCTCCTTCCGGGTTCATAGAATAGATCAGATTTCCTCCTCCCTGTATAGCCACTTGATTATCTCCGTCTTCGGACAAATTGATAACAACATTTACTGCACTGCCGATCTCAATAAATAATTTCATCATAAAGCTACTGTTATTGACCCGATTGGTCAAAAGATCTTTTTGCAATAATGTCGTATCCCGGAAAGAAACAAAACGCACCAATTCTATACTCCGGTCTTTCAACTGAGGGGTAGAGCTTTTTATTACATAATTGATAGACGTATTGTTCAATAAGTTTATGCCTCCCGTCAGGTTCAAAGCCGTAAAAGGTCCCTTCAAACTAACTCCGACATCTGCATAAGCCTTTCCATACAGTAGGGATACCGGATTTTTCTTCACATTTACCACCTGAAAATTAGTGGCTTTAAAGTTCATATCCATCCGCATATCAGAAAAAGGGGTCAGCGTCAGTTCTCCATTCACCAATAAAGCCTGCCGATTGGGGGCTGTAAAAGCAAAATTGCGAAACGACAACTTTCCATCCCTTATCGGTATCAAAGTAGAATCCAAGCCGAAAGCAGTCCCCAGCATCACGGCTTCCGCCTGCCCATTCTGAAAAGCAAGTCCACCGTTTAACTGAGGCCGATCCAAAGTTCCCCGCAACTCCACCTTTCCATTCAAATCCCCGCTTAATTTTACGACATCTGCCGGTACAAAAGCATTTACAAGATAAAGCGGCAGAGAAGGAATACTCAAGTCTATTTCTACATCCCGGTTTTGTTCAGAAGTTGAAAACTTTCCTTTTGCAATTACCCGTTGTATCTCATCCAGATAAAGGCTAAAATTGACAGCATGATTGGTAAAGCGATTGGCTGCATCATAAAAAACATTTAATCCGACATCTCCTATCCGTTGCTTCTGATAATAAAAATCTCCAATAGACAAATCTCCGTCTGCAATGACATGATCCTCCAAGGAATAAAACAATAAATCCGTATTCAGTTTTCCACTTAAATCCGGTATAAAAGGAATGACTTTCGTAAGGGCAGCCAGATCAATCCCGTTAATCTCGATCTGTAATCTTTCTTTTTCTGCTCCCCTATCTTCCAACGACTGTATGCTCACTAATTTTTCCTGATAGACGATCCGTAAATCGGCTGTAATCCGCCCACCGGGACCGATTATGATCCGGTTACCGGCATTGATCATCCAAGAAGTATAGCCCAATACCGGATTTTCCGGAAATAAGCTAATGACATAAGAACTATCCCGCAAAATCAAATCAGCCCCGATATGCACTCCGGTTTGGTTTTGCTTATTCTTTTGGCAAATCTCCACTTCTACCCGGTCCTGACGAATATAACCGGACGCCTGTACATTGTATAAATCTTTTACAATCCCCTGAGGATTCAAAGCCTGCAGACGATATGTCAGTTGCTCGCCTCGCTGGTCGATATTTAAAACAATCGAATCCAATTCCACTTTATCCAACACAGGATGTAAAATACCCGATTTCAGATGAAATCCTTCCGCCGGCGTAGAAGAAACGGCTAAAGCAATCTCTTTAAAAAGAATCCCCTTCGATTGCAGGTATTTCCCCATCACATTTTCAGTACTCCCGTTTATCTTCAAACGGAAAAAAGGTAATAAAGCCTGTATTTTCACCATGTCAAATTCCCGCTGCTGGATCTGTTGCTTTACTTCTGCAGCAACAGCGGCAAACATAGGTGGCAATTGAGTAATCAGGGTATCTGCACGGAAAGTCATATGAAAATCTCCCGACACCAAATCGACATGGGTCTCCCGCCGATCGCTAAGCAGGTGCAACAGCAGCCCGCCCAAATTATAAAATCCCCGTCCATCGTCTATGCGTACCTGATCGAGCCCGATATTCAACAGATAACTATCCTCTTTTTCTATAGCCGCATCTGCTTTGACCTTCATCGACAGCGAAAAGTCATCCTGAAACAGATTCAATTCCTTCAAATTCACCATTCCGACTTCTCCCTCCAAACCCAATACATATCGTTTGTCCAGAGAATCTGCCTGAAAAGCAAGCTGCAATATCAAATCAGGATCTTCACTTTTCAATTCACCTTTCCACTTCATCCGATCGACCCCGGCAATCAATTGAATATCCCGATAAGCATGTCTTTTATAAGTTAACTGTCCAATCTCCACGGACAGCCGACTTTCAGCTTCCTTCAGCTCGATGCCTTTTCCTACGAGCCGGATATCTGCCGTAAGAATTCCCAGCGAATCTGCGGGTAAAAACGGAGCTATATCAAAACGATCTGCCTGCAGGTGCAAATCATAAGTGAGGGCGGGAATAGAGTAATTTCCGGCGACGACCAGACAACCGGCATTCCGGCATATTTCGATATGCGGGGACAATTCGCCTCTTAAAGCGGAAACCTCCATATCAAGTTGTATATCCGGAGGTATTTCAAAGTTCCCGCCGGTCATATGTTTGACAAAAGCAATATCCTTTAATTCCCCTTTCAGTATAAAATTCCCGCTTATATTCTGCAAATCCCGAATGGAAGAAAATTGTCCTTTCCCCTGTAAATCGAAAAAACCGGCCATAGAAGTACTCAAACGTTTCAGATCGATACGATTTTCGGAATAAGCAAATTCAGTCTGAATACTCAGTTTTTTTCCTACTATTTCAGGGGGCAAGTCTTTCCATAACAAGCGAATATCTTCCATGCCCACAGAAGCGTCCAACTTCACCTTTAAAGGAGACTGGCGAATAATCCCGGAAAGAGGTGCTTCAGAAAAAGCATTTAACCGAAGGGAACTGTAGGGGGTACGAACGTACACATTCCCGGCCTCCGTATAAGCCGGCTCCAAATCGACCCGGGCCTGCATTTGTTCTATCCGTCCCCCTTCTTTCCGAATCACCTGTAACTGCTTTAAATCCGCCCTCACCACGGAACCCCGATTATAGACACTATCTATCTGGATACCAATATTGGATAAATTGAGCTCAAAATGCTGACCGGAACTTTCCAAAAGGGTAAAAGCATAATTTTTCACCTCTACCCGAGCGGCTTTCACTGTCCACAGGGAAGTTGTATCCGTAAGCTCCTCGGCTACAGTCTCCGGAACGGTTTCAGAAGCCGCTGTTTGAATACGGCATTCTCCTTCTGCAACCGCTACAGTCTGTACATCTATTTCCTGCTTTCCAATATCTACCTCTCCCTTGCTGATCATTCCCCGTTCCAAACGAGCAGACAATAAAGGCAGGGTCGGAGTTTCCATATTGTAGCTGATCTGAGAAAGTTCCAATCCTTCCAAATAGAATTTCCAATCAAAAGGTGTAGCAGCAGTTGTATCCTTCTCCTCATTCCCCTTTCCTCCTCTCAAAAAAATATCTCCTGTTACAACCCTCAATTCCCGGACATTTATTTCCTTATTTTTCAGGTCCATCCGGTCTGCCTTTAATTCTAGTGTATCCAAACCGACAGACAGTTCCATGCCGGTTGTATCATTTTGCAGACGGAACTTCACCCGGTTCAATGCCAATTCTTTTACAGCCAATTCTTTCCGGAAAATCCGCTTTAATCCCACATCCAGATGAAGCTTCCCGATATAAGCAAAAGTATCCCTTACTGTTTTTCCGACATATACTTCTTCCAGTGTCAAGTCCAAAGGAAATTTTAACGCCAGGTTCCCCACCTGGAACTGCATATCCAGTTTCTTTGCCGCATAGGTTACCGCCTTATTTTTTACAAACCGCTGTACAGGAGGTAAGTAAAGCAATATCACCCCTAAGCCCACTAACAGGATAACTCCCAAAAGAATACGGAATATATATTTAAATACTTTTCTCATATTTTACACTCGCCCGAATATAACACAAATTATAGGAATCGGCACTGTAAACAGTAAAGAAATATCAAAAGCCAAAGGCGGGAAACAGGCAGTATTTACTGTCGAATCCAAACCCTTGACTTCTTCGTTTAGATTTTAAATCTTATAGTTTAGTTTTTCGGTAATGTATTTTCCCAGCCTGGATTTTGTGTAACGCCAAATCCTGAATTGATTTCGGAAGAAGGTATGGGATAAACAAAAGCCGCTACGTCAAAATCAGTATAATTTCCATTGGAGACACTGATTAATTCTCCTGTACGCCGGGCGTCGAACCAACGGAAACCTTCTTCGAAAAATTCCCGCCTTCGCTCATTCACAATAAAAGCCAGTAATCCTTCTGCAGTGGAGGGTAAATCTCCTACAGTTTCTATGGCCGTATTCCGTTTGGCGGTATACAACAAAGCCTCCTGAGATCTGCTCACATTCCCCAAGCGGGCGTATGCTTCTGCCTGGATCAACATCATCTCCGAAACCCGGAATACCGGAACGTTATTCACAGCCTGTGACGTCGGAATACCGTCAAACTTCCTGGGATGCAAGGTCCTCGTATCAATCAATCGCAACCGGATATCGGTAGCCGCAAATAATTTGACTACTGTATCCGTCAAACTAGCCCTGTAGCTGCCATATAAGTTATTCAACGAATTGGCCGACAAATTATCATTCTCCGATTTGGAAATCGTCAGAATGTCTTCATCACTGATGGCGGTGGACGACCACATCTTCAGATAAGTTTCATTCGAAACCGGAGAGGCATCCCGGAGAATCACGGCGGAATCCGCTGCAACAATCGCCCGTTCATAATTTTGCATAAACAAATTTACGCGGGCTTCCAAGGCATAAATTGCAGCCCGGTTCATATAAAACTGATCCAATAAAATTAAATCGTCTTCATTATTCTGATTATAATTATCTACATAAGTATACCATCTGCCGGCCTCTTCTATATCTCTCAATATCTGCTCGTAAGTCTGAGCAACAGAAGATCTTTCCACCTGGGTAAAAGGTTCTATCGGATCGTTATCCATCAACACAATTCCCAGCTGGCTATTGGCCTCCCCGGCACGGTAAGGTAAAGCAAAAACATTGACTAACACGTGTTCTGCCAAAGCCCGCAAAGCATAGCATTGAGAAATATACGATTGTAAACTGGCCGCTTCCTTTTCAGTAAGATGCATTTCCCGGCTAATTGTCAAGAGGCTTTTAGCTCCCCGAATCGTACGGGTAGCTCTGTCTATCACCTGATACCCTCCCTGCCATATATAATCCAGATTTTCATCCGTATCTGAAAAATTATACCGGTTTATGGATAAAAAGTGTCCCGTAGAGGAACTAGCTACAGCATTGTCGGCAGCCATATCCCCCAAAGCGACTACATTTCTTCCATAAAAATAATAATATCCCAGTGCATAATACATACCATTCAGGCCGTTTTGTACGTCCTCTACCGTATTATAGGCATCCTCTGCCGGAATATTCTGGAAAGTATCCAAATCCAGGAAATTATTGCAGGAACAAAGCAATAATACAGGTAATCCGATCCAATATTTGATTTTATTTTTCATATGCTTATTTTTTAATTTCAATGTCATGCGGTACATTTCATTCGATTCGTTAAAAGGCAACGGTTACTCCAAACATCACATTACGGGGAGTAGGATAGTTCCACCATTGTATCCCGTTAGCCCCTATTCCTGCGGGGTCAAATCCTCTGAAATTTTTGGCACAGAACGTATATAAGTTATCCGCGGTCATAAAGACCCGTACGGTTCCCAGATGAGCCTGATCCGTAATGTATTTGGGCAGAGTATATCCCAACGACATCGTCCGTATTTTTAAATAACGTCCGTTCATGAGGAAACGGGTGGAAGCATTATTGGCCGCTGACCCGTCTCCGAAGACAAAACGGGGGACATCGGTTACATCCCCTGGTTTCTGCCAGCGATGATCGTATACATAACGGGTAGTATTATCAAAACCGGAACCTCCGATCTGTTCATCGTAACTCAAATTATCCCCATAGATCTTTCCGCCAAAGGAATAATTCAACTGGAAAGAAAAATCGATTCCTTTATAACTCATCCGGCTGATCAAACTGCCTTGAAACTTCGGACTGGCAGCCCCTACATACCGTTTCCCGGCTTCGTTATAATTTTTCGTCAATTCGTAACCTTCCGTCCCTTTATACCATTGGGCTTCCCCGGTCTGAGGATCTACTCCTGCGTATTTTTTCATCTTAAATGTATAAATATCCCGGCCTTTCTCCACAATTGTAATAGCACCTTCTATGGGTTCGTCGGTACTGAGTTTGATAATTTCATTTTTATTGTGAGATCCCACCAAACTCAGATCCCAGTCAAACCCATTTATTCGCAAAACTTTGGCATTAATCGTAAATTCTATTCCCTGATTTTCCAATTTTCCGATATTCTTAGGCACTGTTGTCAAACCGGTGGTTCTGGAAATAGGTACCAGAAAGACCATATCCTTAGTACGGTGGTAATAATAATCAAACTCTAACGTAATCCGGTCCAAAAAAGAAACGTCCAGACCGACATTGAATTTATTGGTCTGCTCCCATTTCAGATCGGGATTTCCCTGCTGCTCATGGGCACTTCCCGGCAGACCGTTATAGTTATATCCAAAACCGAATAAATTGCGGGATGCATACCAACCGTGAGCATAATCTGTATCCCCAACATCCTGATTACCAGAGGTACCGTAGCTTGTCCGAACCGTCAGATTCGTCAACCACGATTTTGTCGATTCCATAAAATCCTCTTCCGACAAGCGATAGCGGGCGCCGATAGACCAAAAGCCTGCCCATTTATTATCTTTCCCAAAACGAGATGAACCATCTGCCCGGGCACTCATAGAAAAATAATATTTATTCCTAAAGTCGTATTGACCGTTAAAGAAAAACGAAGCCAAGGCGTAGTCATTTTTACTCGTAGAAGCAGAACTCGGTACCGCAGCATTCGCCACTTGATTCAAATTGAAAAGCGGATAATTGGAAGCAGCCAGATAAGTCAAATTCTCTTTCGTTTTCTGTACTTCCTGTCCGATCATCAGATTCAGGTTGTGTTCTTCGTTAAAGGTCTTGACATAACTTAAAGTATTGGTAATACTTAACAATGTTCGCGCAGTCGAGCCGTGTTCTCCCATTCCCCTCATATCCTTTCCCTGAGGTTGTAAGAAAGACCAGAAACCGAATTCTTTCAAATCATAATAATCAATGCCGACACGGGAATTGAAAATTAAATCTTCTCTGAAATTAATTGTCACATAAGGGCTGACTGTGAAACGATATTGTTTCGCCTCACTTTTATCTCCGTATTTACTGCGTTGAGCAACAGGATTATAGCCATTTAACGTATTGAAATTCCAATCGCCGTTTTCATCTTTGACAGGGATCAAGGGTGACTGCATATAAGCCTGAGTAATGGGATCGGTAAAATAACCGCCTCCGGCTCCCATATTCGTTTTCGTATAAGAAAGATTTAAGGCAAAACCATAACTAACTAATTTACTCGGAGATTGTGAAAAATTCACCCGTCCGGAATACCGTTCCAGGTCCTTACTGATGACCAAGGCCTTGTTATTAAAATAATTAAAAGAAGTATAGAAACGAGGGGAAGTCTCGGAAGTCCCTCCACCTTGCAAATCCAGATTGTATTCCTGAACGAATCCGACCCGGGTGACTTCATCCAGCCAATTCGTACGGGTACTGCCGTCCGTCTCCAGATAGGCATACATCATTTCTTTCATTCCCTCGGGAGTATAGGGAAAATATCCGCCAAACAAAACATCATTATAATAGGCTGCATTTCCATTTTCTCCATATAGATCATAGTCGTTCAACAAACCTTCTACCTGCAACTCTGTATACCGGTCTGCATTCAGCGGTCTGTAACTCTTTGGAATACTCGGTTTCATTTCCATACCGAGTTTCACAGTCAGATTCGCCTGCAATTTTCCAGACCTTCCTTTTTTTGTGGTAATGACAATTACCCCATTTGCAGCTCGCGCCCCATATATAGAGGTGGCCGTAGCATCCTTCAATACGGTCATGGATTCAATATCAGCAGGACTCAAAGTAGAAAGAGGAGACAGCGTTTGATTTTCGGCAGAACGCATCCCCATCGTCCCGGCAGTAACCGGGACTCCGTCAATAACATACAAAGGTTGGGTACCCGAATTCAAAGAATTCCGTCCCCGGATAAAAATAGTAGCGGGAGCTCCCGGTTGACCGGAAGAAACATTCATCTGCAAACCCGGTACGGTTCCTTCCAATGCCTTGATGGGATTGGCATCGGTTTTATCCACAATATCCTGAGCTCCTACTGTAGTAGCGGCCCCGGTAAATGCCCTTCTACGGGTTACACCATAACCGGTCACCACAACTTCATCCAAACTCTGGGCATCACTTTCCAGTGCAACATTAATTATCGTTCGGTCACCGACCGTATAATTTTCCGTTTTCATTCCGACAAAAGAGAAAACGAGCATATCTGTAGGGGACGCTTCAATCGCATAACGTCCTTGCAGATCCGTCGCAGTCCCTATCGTCGTACCTTTAATGACTACAGATACCCCCGGTAGCGGACTCCCATCGCTTTTATCTGTCACAATGCCACTGACTGTATGCATTTGTGCATAACTCACCTGCAGACCAACTAAAAACAGGAGAGATAATAAACTCATTAATTTTCTCATAAATTTTAGTTTAGTTTAATTATAAAAAAACCGCTTTTGCAATTTTTTTTGTATTGTTTAACGAATACTAAGATTAGCGGTTTCAATAAATCTTAATTTTAACAAATAAAAAAAGCTGTCGAAGAAACTCTCCAACAGCCCCTTTGGTTTTATAAAGGTCGATTTAATTTTTGCTCCTCCTCCGGTCGTTTATGTTTTTCAGTCGTGCTTCACTCGCTTTTCTGTAAGCTCAAGCTCCGTTAAAACACCAAAACTTCCTCCTTTTAGACAGGCTTTGCCTGCCTAACGTCGGCGGACAAATGGTGTTTTTTACACTCCGCTTTCGCACAGAAAGACGCTCCTTCCCGCAATGACTGAAAAACACAAACAACCTCCGATACCCGCTAAACCCTCCCCTCGTCGCTTCTTTAAATGTTTTCTCAAAGTTCCTGTGTTTGAAGCCGGAGCCTTGTTTCGGGAAAGAGATATGACGGGAGAGAGCGTAATTTTGTCAGGAAGTCGTACCGTTAAAAAACGCAGGGTTGTCCGCCGACGTTAGGCACACGAAGTGTGACTAAAAGGAGGAAGCATCTGCGTTTTAGGGGAGACTGACTATACAAAATAGCGAACGGAGTCTCCAGCTCTTTCCCGAAACAAGGCGGAGGAATACCTAAGAAAAAATAAACAAGCAAATTAAATCGACCTTGTATACGCTAATCGTTAATTTCAATAATTTTATTTTTAATTGCATACATGACCAACGCAGCGGTATTCCGACAACCGGTTTTACTCAATAAATTAGCCCTGTGTTTATCTACCGTCCGTTTACTGATAAACAATTCGTCTGCAATTTCCTGATTCGATTTCCCTTTACATACATGATACAAGATTTCCATTTCCCTTTCCGATATTTCACTATCCGGACTTTCTGTTTCTGTTTTATTACTATCCCGCATATTATTTAAAATACTGAATAATAACTCTTCAGAAAAGAAATTTTCCCCCGCTGCCACTTTTTTAATGGCGGTAATCACGTTTTCTATTCCTGTATTTTTCAACATAAAACCTTTTGCGCCGGCATCAATCATTTTGTAATAATATTGCTCATCCCCATACATAGACAAAACGATGATCTTCAAATCGGGATGTAACCGTAAAGCTTCACGAGTAGCTTCAATACCGTTCATTTCCGGCATTTCAATGTCCATTAGCACAACATCACAATCCACCAGCGACAAGCTTTCAATAAATTCTCTCCCATTGGAAGCTTCATAGATATGATGGACAAAATCCTGAGTCGACAATAATAATTTCAATCCTTCCCGGAATAATTTATGATCGTCAACCAGATAAATTTTCAGCTTTTGCATAGTACATTTTCCTTATTAGCATTTTCAAGCGATTGCTTCTCCCACCTCTCAAAAATCGTAAATTTTATCTAATTATTACGCGATTTCCTTATTAAAATAATTAAACTTTTCCTCTCCGGCTGGATTTTTAACCATTTTTTCCTCTCCCTTTACATTTTACATCATTGAATTTTAATAGAAGCTTTCGCCTGCATACCTTTCCCCCTTTCACTGATAATCTCAATATCTCCGTTTCCGGATTTCAAACGATATAGGATATTGTCCAATCCCATTCCATACTCAGTAGCTTCCCGGCTGACATCAAAGCCGATACCATCATCGCTGTAATCCAGATAAATCGTCTGTTCCCTCAATTGCAAGTCAATCCGGATATTATGAGCAACAGCATGTTTTAACGTATTATTAATCAGCTCACACATCACCCGATAAAGAATAACCTCAACATTATAAGTAAAACGTCTTCCTCCAAGATTGGTCGTAAAACGGATTTCAATGCCCTCTGCCGATCCCAATCTTTTTATAAAAGCTTCCACAGCGTCTTTCAATCCGAAATTATTCAGAATATGCGGACTTATATTGGCAGAAATGTCTCTGACGCTCACAATTGCTTCGTCTACCGCCTGCTTGAGGTTTTGCTTGATTTTCTCATTTACTTCCGGATCCGCTTTGGCATCCAAACCGGAAAGTAACATTTTTACCACGCTCAACAAAGGCCCTAGACCATCGTGCAGCTCTTTGGCAAAACGCTGTCTTTCTTTTTCTTCCGTACGAATCACAGCCGACAACACCTTATTTTCTGTCTCCCTCCGGATTTCGTCCAAACGTTTCATAAATTGAAAAATTTTCCGGATATAAAATACACCTACCAATAATACCAGAGAAATGATGAAAGTCAGCCATTTCTGAACAATAGCCAACTCGTCCTCCCATTCGGGATAAATTGTCGGGAAAAGTTCCAAAATGATAGAAGCGACCATCAATATAAAACCGCTGGATATCAAAATCCAGGATACATTAAACTTTGTACGTTTAAACAAACTGATCGCTATTCCGGCAGCCAGTACCTGAAAGACCAAAGACACATAAACAACAATTGTGGAAAGCATATGCTATAAAATAAAAGATAAAACTTCCGAAAAACCTCCACTTCTTTCTCTGCCGTTCCTTTTTAAAACGGATAACCAATAGCGATATTAAACACTGTATGTTTTATCCATTTCCCATTATCGAACAATACGAAACGCTGTCCTTGCGGTTTCGCCGGATCCCGCATTTTTATTCCCCAATCGAAACGCAAAAGGAAAAAATTAGCATCCACTCTTAGTCCCGGCCCGGTGCCCAAAGCAATCTGCCGCAGGAAATCTCCCCCCAATACCGTTCCTCGCCGATTTTCATACTTTGTAATATTCCAGATATTTCCAGCATCCAAAAACAAAGCGCCTTCCAACAACCAGAAAAGTTTGAAACGGTATTCTATATTGGCTTCTAATTTAAAGTCCCCGACATTATTGGGATAATTATCTTCTGCCACATAAGAACCCGGTCCCAACGTCCGGGCTTGCCAAGCCCGGATCCCGTTTGCCCCTCCTCCGTAAAAAGCTTCTTCAAAAGGAAGTACTTTCATATTTCCATAAGGATAACCGCAACCCAGAAACAAACGGTATACAATTGTATTGGCCCGATTTAAATAATGATTGAAACGATATTCCCCGTCGGCTTTAATATATTGAGCATACTGGACTCCCAACATTTCATAATAGCGTTCATCATTTTTTTCCACCCGGGGAATATTGAAAACCTTATCTATAGCCCACAGAAAATTCCCGGAAGTTTCCAGATTTCCCCGAAAATAATTGAAACTACTCTGCCCGTTTAACTGCTGATCGGTATAAACAGCCGAAAAATTGGCCGATAAAATCAAGTGACTGGTATAGGCACTCTTTACGTATTTATTTTTTAAACCTGCGATAAAAGCACTGTCCACATTCTGCATCATCACATAATTCAAATCGATCAGATCAAAATTATACCGCCATTTTTTATCGGCCTTTCTCCAGAGATATCCGAACTTAGCGCTGGCAATACGCCGGTCGTAAAAAGGGGTATGCTCGTAACTGAAAGACAAGGAGACCGAAGTTTTAGGGGCAAAATTCCTTCGGAAATCATGCAAACGAAAAACCGGCATCCAAAACTGGGGCGTCACTAAACGCATTTCCACACCTAATTCTTTCGTACTGAATATCTTATTTTCATTAAATTGTTCTTTTTTCAATGCTCCCCATACGCTCAACGTAAGGTTCTCCCCACTTTTAAACAGGTTCCGGTGATTGTAGGTCAGGTTCCCCCCCACCCCGATATTACCGGAATTATGAGTCCCTTCCAGAAAAATATTGTAAGATTGCCTTTTCATCGGCGTCAACTGTATGTCACACACCAAGATCTTCTCCTTTCCAGCCGTAGGTTTTTCCCGGAACACAATATTGATAAACTTAAATAGGTTTAAAGCCTGTAAGCGGGAATAAGAATCCACCACTTTCTGTACATTATAGAGTTCTCCCTCCCGAAATTGTATGGTTTCAATAATCAATTTTGGTTTCACTTTCAGCTTATCCCGGTAAAGAATCCCGTAATTCCGTTCAATAGTAGCCGTATAACAAGAATCTGTTCCCGACAAAAAAACCAAAGGGTCATAATCAAAATTTATATTTATTTTCTCGATCCGGAATTTATGATAAGCAGTTGTATCGGTAGGGTTACTGACAATACTCAACAGCAAACGGGCTTTATCCGGCTGATTAGCGGTTGTCGTATCGGCATAAAACTGAATAAAGTTTTTCGAAAAATTAAAATAACCTCTTTCTCTTAGCATCCGGGTGATCCGTTCCCGCTCCGTTTCGAGTAGTTCAATATCCAACGGAGCTTCCGGGCGGATTTTTGTCCGGAAAGAATCCTGCAAAACCTCACGCATTAACCTGGCAGTATCGGACAGTTCATTGGACACATAATTGTGCGTATCGGTAAAAGTAAAATCCTCAATAGTCGTCACCTTCCCAGGGAAAATGTTATATTCTACATAAGCTTTCCTTTTCTTAAAATAAACCGTGTCCAAGACTTCAGCATTGTAATAGCCTTTATTATTCAGAAATAATTTTATCTGGGCAACACTTCGGTCGGTCAAAAAATCACTGTATACAACAGGAGCTTCTCCTATCGTGCGCAACCACTTATTAAAACGTTTTTTCTCATTTTTCCCGCTCAGGTTATACACCCCCAAATGAAAGCGGGCCACTCCCAGAATACGGGTATTGGGCTTCTGACGGATATTCTTTTTTATATCCGATTTCTTAATCTCTTTACTGTCTGTTTTTATAGTAACTTTATTCAACAAATACTCTTTTTCCGACACATATTTTGTCGGCGAACAAGAGTACAAGAAAAAAAACGACAGAAAAATAAGTAATATCTTATATCCGCAACCCTTCTCCAACTATCAAAAATGTTATTATTTTTGTATGCAAATTACACTTTGCCCTGTTTTATAATTTTAGATGCAGGCTATTCCGGCATCTGAAACTGGAAACTCAATTTTACAGCATGCTAAGCAAACACGTAACAAAAATAGTCCAAAGTCTTGAAAAAAAGAAATTCAGAGATAAATATAATCTCTTCAAAATTGAAGGGGAAAAGTTAGTACAAGAACTCCTTTTATCCGATTTAAAAATCAATACCCTCCTTGCCTATCCGGAATGGATCGCCCGGAATCGGAATTCCTGTACTCTTCCTAAAATCATCGAAGTGGATGCCCGGGAAATGGGACTCATTTCCAATTTCCAATCTCTCCCGGAAGTGATAGCTCTGGCCAGCATTCCTGAATATACCTATTCGGAAGAAGAAATCATACACTCACTCTCTCTCGTTCTCAACGGAATACAAGATCCGGGTAATTTGGGGACGATATTGAGAGTAGCGGACTGGTTCGGAGTCCGGCATATTTTTTGCGATAGAGACTGCGCAAGTGTTTATAATCCCAAATGTGTGCAGGCAAGTATGGGAGCTGTATTCCGGGTAAAAACGCATTATACGGAACTCCTACCTTTATTACAAAAATTCAATACACCCGACTTTCCCTGCTATGGAACGTTTCTGAACGGTGAAAACATTTACAAAGTCCGTTTGAGCCGCCAAGGATTTATTGTCATGGGAAATGAAGGCAGTGGAATACGGTCCGAGATAGAGCAGCTGATTCAGTGCAAACTGACAATCCCCAGTTTTGCCCACAACGCCTATTCCACAGAATCCCTGAATGTCGGGGTCGCAACCGGTATTATCTTATCGGAATTTAAACGAAATACCGAATGAGTACCTTGCAGGAATATGGCACATTTATTGATAGGTAAAATTTTATAACAAAACCAAAATAAGGATTAATTCTCATCAATTGATTGTAAAATTAAATACAAGAAATTAAACTAAAAACGAGTATATGAAAAAATGGATTATTTTATTCGCCCTTTGTTTTTGCGGTTTTACACTGATGGCCCAGTCTCCTTTTAATATCGGTATTCATGGCGGTGTATCCAATAACAAAATCAAAGTTAAAGATGCTGCCTTAGGCTTAAAAAACGGGACCAATACCGGTTATATGTTAGGTGTTTTTGCCCGCATCAATTTAGGACCCCTCTATGTAGAACCGGCTTTGAATTTCTCGCATAAGAAAGGGGAAGTAAAAGATGAAGTGAACAAAAGCGCTCTGAAATATAATTCTTTCGATATTCCGGTCATGCTGGGATTACATGTGATAGATGTTCCAGCCCTAAAATTAAGGGCTTATTTAGGACCGGTCGCTTCTTTTACCGGAAAACTGAAATGGGACAACGAGGATTTCGGCGACAGGTTGGACAACCGGAAAGTAATGTGGAATGGGAAAATCGGAGTCGGAGTAGATGTTTGGAAATTAACTTTCGATATTGATTTCGAAAAGGGATTCAAAAACTTTCAAAACAAAGATTATATAAAAGTCAAATCACCCCGATCTTTCAATTTCACCCTGGGGTTTAAGATCATTTAAAATGTAAGAATGTATAAGCACTCAAAAACTGAAGGAATGAGGTGTGTAACAAAACAGTTAGTTGGGTTACACACCTCATTTATCTGCAACGAAGTTCTGCTCTTCCGGCCTGGAGAACCCCTATTCAGCAAGGCGCTTACCCCGAAGAGGGATTTATTTCGGAAATATCCCTGACTATTTAAACGCTTGCCCCCTTGAATGTTTAATTTTCGCTATCATTGTCCGAAGACTTCCCGGAACACAAGGGGAGCAACGTCAATAATATTCCCCTCCGGAGCCGATGCATAGACATTATTTTTAAGAGTCCAGGGTTCTTCGAACGCATACCAATCGATATCCTCTATTTCCTCTCCGGCTAAACGCTTCTCCAGTAAATCGAAATAAGCCTTCCAACGCGGATAGTAAAAATCCTTCAAAAGGCCGGCCCATTCCCGGTGGGAGTAATCTCTCAAACCACCCTTATCGGCAGCCTGACGGTTTCCCCAAGTCGTAATCTGTACTCGGGCATTCCATTCATAAAGTCTTTTTTCCTCCTCAGTCTCCCCCTTTGCTTTTGCCCTCTCTAACCAGGTTCCCAACCGAAATTCCGGCCGGGTAGCCAAAAGAGTGTCCTGCCAAAGAATCAATTGTAAAAATTCCCGGCTCAAATTCCGGAAAGCAGTTTCATCCTTGAGCCGATATGCTTCAGTAATCTTTTTTTGTAAAACATTTCCTTTGTCTGCAAGAGCCTGACGCATAATATCCGTCAAATCGTATTCAAAATTATTGTTTCCTTTATATTGCTCACTCACTTCCAGAAAAAGTGCTGCTACCTTTTTCGATTCTTCAGGAGCATAATATAACTCCGAAGTTCCCCAGGAAGAAGCTCCGGAAATCTCTTCTGCCGGCCGGGCACAGAAAACCGACTCGGTAGTCCCCTCCTGCACGACAGGACAATTATACGCAGCTTTCCCTAAAATCTGCCAGGCCTGCTGTAAACGGGGATCATCCTTCCCATAACGGGCCTTTACATAACCCTTCAGCCATTCCTCTTTTGTAAAAGGAATTTTCCGCCATGGCAATTCCAAGAGCAGTTCGTACATCACCGGATTATTTTCAATCCCTTCCATCGTCTTTCCCACCCCCCTTAATGAAGCTCCATTCGGATGCTGAATAGCAGCATAAAAACCATTTATGACGCGATCCATCCGACCGTACATTCCGACATTTCCGCCGAAATTTAACAACATACAATAAAGCCAATCCTGTCCTTCAAATCCCTTTTCCCTATACCAGACGGACTCTTTATCTCCCCACATCGGCCGGTTTTCACTGGACAAATCCAATATCAGGACATTCCCCGGCTGTAAAGCAGTAATCATCTCGTGACGGGGATTGGCCTGCCAGGCTTGCATGACCCATACCGCCTCCGGATTAGCCGTTTTCATCGCCTGCAATACCGATTGAGCTGCCGCAGCCAGATCGATTCCCTGTACATTTCCCCCTTCATGAAAAGGATCCATTCCATAAAATTTTGCTTTCCCGAACCGCTTTTCCATCTCCATATAATACAAACCCGCTATTCGCTTGAAAGCAGGGTTTTCGGGATACAAAAAAGCAGGACGCTGATATCCGCACCACAAGCCCGGATCTTTCACTTCTATCCCTAACTTTTCAGAAGCATTATGAGGCAACATACCAGCATATCCGGGAAATACCGGCTCAATTCCATACTCCCTCATTCGGTTTAGAATACGATGTTGCAATTGCATTTGTCGCTCATACCAACTTTCCGGATTGGGACCACCCCAACCTTCCAGATTATTCATATGCCACCAAGCCAAAAAACCCGGTCCGGCAATAAATTGCCCGATCTCTTCTGCTGTATAGCCCAACTGCTGTAGTACATTATGCCATACGACTTCCATGCCCGTCAACGCCAAAGCCATATTTATCCCATGCATAGCCATCCAGTCCAATTCCCGCTCCCATCTTTCCCAGTCCCAAAAAGCCATTGAGTAAGAATAAGTACAATAATTGAAATCATAACGGTATTTTAAACTCGCTTCCCGCCTTTCTTTTTCTTTTACCGGAGGTAAGACAGCCGGCAATTTCGCCTGCATGCCATTCCAGCTAAGGTGAATCCCCGCGTAATATTTTAAATACCAGTTAATACCGGTAGCAATACTGACGTAGTTATTCCCCCTTACAACCACTTTTTCTCCGGCCTGATCCAACTCAAAAAAGTCCGGTTCTCCCTCGCTTAATTCGATCTTAAATTTCTGCGAAGCCCCTGGATCTATCCGTTCCAGTAATTCATAGACCGGAGAAGATTTCGCCGACAAACAGATAAGCATACATAAGCCCAAACAAATCCTTTTCATTTCCCTAATCTTCTTAGATATTTATTTTTCAGTTTTCCTTTTTCCGCAGGATTCTATACCCTTTGTAAATTTTAAATCTTTATATAAATATGTCTTTTGTATAAAATATAAGCAAAGCCCCAATTCAACATCACGTAGAGCAAAGCATACACTAAGGAAGCAAAATAAGCTTCTAACCAAGATGCCAAAACAACAGTATAAATCTTATCTTGAAGCGTATACGCCAAAACAATAGCAACGATTTCTGACCATACATATATAAACAAGGGATTTACGCCGAAAACCTCAAAAAAACGACAGCCTCTTTTATATCCCTTTACATCAATCCAATAAATAAGTAAAGCAAAGAGAAGAGAAGCTGTCCCACAGGAAATCAGTACATAAGTCGGACTCCATATTCTTTTATTTACAGGACAAGCATAACTCCATAAATAACCGGCAAATAAAAGGATGGTCCCAAAAATAAAAAGCTGACGTATCCGGATCTCGTTTTCTTTTACTTCTCCCAACATTCTCCCCATACAAACCCCGAATAATACATGTGCGAAACAGGGTAAAGTACTCAACAACCCCTCCGGATCAAATGCCATGCCGGCGCCGGACGATGCCCCACCTCCATACAAATGCCTTACGCCCAACACAGCCCGGTCGACAACCGATAGGATATTATGCTCCGAACGGATAAACCCCTCTCCCACCACTAAAATCACAAAATACCCCACTAAAATCATAACTGCCGTAAACAATTGATAACGTGGTCTTATTCCTAAGCAAAGGATAGCTCCCCCCAAATAAGCAAGCGCTAATCTTTGTAATACCCCCAATATCCGAATATCAGCTACCGGAAAAATATTTTGCGTAAATCGCTCCCAAAAAGTAAATTCACCATTCTCCATACTCATAAAAGTCCCAAACCACAAAGCAAACCAATTGATCCCTAAACCGATTAAAAAGATAAGAACCGCCCTCCTGAAAATCTTTGTAACCGCTCCCCGAGAGAAAAGAGAATTATATCTTCGTAAAGAAAAATACATAGAGATACCCATGATAAACATGAAAAAAGGAAACACCAGATCAGTAGGAGTCAAACCGTTCCAGGAAGCATGACACAAAGGAGCATACACTGCCGACCAGGACCCCGGATCGTTCACCAAAATCATACCTGCAATCGTAATTCCCCTAAAAACATCTAATGCCAATAAACGATTTTCTGTTTTCATATTCCTATTTTCTCAAAGTTAATCTAGCTCATCAGTACTCCCCCGGATAGTCAGACTGATGTTTCTCACGAAAGCTCTCTATTCCAGCCGAAACAGGATAAACAGCTCTACTTAAGCATAAATAATCCCGCACCAAATATTACTTAACTTTCCGGACTTTTTAAATTATCAGCACCCCCACTCCTCTTGTCACCTTGAACCTTTTACACCTTCAGACTTCCTCATCTTTTAAACTTCTTCATCTATTTAAATCTGCCCTTTTAAGAAAGATTCCCTGTCTGCAAATCACAAAAATGTTCAATATTATACAAATAAACACAAAAAAGAGAAATTTAACGCAAAATAATAAATTAAAAACACAATCTTCTTTTCTTTTTTGGATATTTCCAGATTTTGATTTTCCTTTGCAACATCAATTCAATCCGTAAGAAAGATTGTTTGAATTATAAAGAGGAGTTGAGAGACGGGCTCTGTGAAACTCCGACAACCTCAGTGATACTGAAAGGTGCCAAAACCCGTCCTGAAAAAATCAGGAATTATAATTTAAACCTGTAGAAGATGAGCGCAGACAAGAATTACTTCAGCATTTCAAAGATTTTCGAAAAATTTAAATTCATTTTTCTTCACGACTTATCCATGTATATGCGCTGCATGCGCTGATTTTATTTTCTCCCCGCTACAAAACGGCTCTCCCGGAGCTATATGAGAAGACCTTTACGAAAAACGGAAGGGAGTTTCTGTTTTCTTACAGGTATTTTCAAGGTAAAATTTATTATTTGAACTCATAATAGCAATATCATCATGGCTAAATCGTACAGAGAAATCAATGAAAAAATTAAAAATGGCAAAGCCGTGGTATTGACGGCAGAAGAAGTTTCTGAATTATCCAAATCCCTGTCGCCGAAAGAAATAGCAGCGAAAGTAGATATCGTCACTACCGGTACATTCGGAGCGATGTGTTCTTCCGGAGCTTTTATCAATTTCGGACACGCCAATCCTCCCATCCGTATGGAGAAAATAGAACTGAACGGCATAAGGGTCAGCGGAGGTCTGGCAGCTGTCGACACCTATATCGGAGCCACCGATTGTAATCCGGAACATCCGGCTTACGGAGGGGCCCATCTGATTCAGGAATTGATCGAAGGCAAAGACATCACCCTGGAAGCCTGGGGTAAGGGTACGGATTGTTACCCTCGCAAACACATAAAAACGATCATTAATCGGGAAACGATCAACGAAGCTATTTTATATAATCCCCGGAATGCCTATCAGAATTACAATGTCGCCACCAATACGACCGATCAAATTAAATACACCTATATGGGCACCCTGCTTCCCCGCATGAGGAATGCTTCTTACAGCACGGCCGGAGAGCTTTCACCTCTGCTCAACGACCCGGAATGCCGTACAATCGGATTGGGTACCCGTATTTTCCTGTGTGGAACGGAAGGCTATGTCACCTGGAACGGCACTCAGTTTCATTCTACTAAGGAAACAAATGCTTATGGAATTCCGACAAGCAATGCCCGTACGATTGCTGTGATCGGGGACCTGAAAAATATGAGCCCGGATTTTTTACGGGCTGCTTACTATGAAAAATACGGTGTAAGTATGTTCGTAGGCATCGGCATTCCTATTCCTGTCCTGGACGAGGATATGGCACGGCGGGTATCCATCCGGAACGAACAAATCGAAACGACAGTCGTCGACTACGGAAAGGAAAACCAAATTTTAGGTAAAACCAATTACGCAGCTCTGCACAGTGGGGAAATCGAAATCAACGGACATAAAATCAGAACAGCCCCGGTCGCCAGCTTGGCAAAAGCCCGTGAAATAGCCGGCATCTTAAAAAACTGGATACAACAGGGCCAATTCCTGCTTACAGAGCCCATCCGGCCGATGCCTACCGGCACAAGCCTGAAAACACTGCAAGAAATCAAAAAAGAGGAATAAGCCGCTGAAATTTAAAGCAGAGAGTAGAATTAACCGTTAAATTGTAATTGTTTAAACCATGATAAAAAAATTAGTATTATCCTTTCCGGTCGATGCCACCGACAGATCATTGACGTATGATCTGGTCAAATTATACGATATCCGCATCAATATTTTAAAAGCCGAAATAGAAGCCGGAAAATCCGGAAAGCTTTTGGTAGAACTAGAGGCTGACGAAACGCAATTGGAAAAGGGAATAGCTTATCTCGGGGGAAACGGAGTCAGCGTAAGCCCGCTCTCCAGTAAAATATCCTACGACGAAGCCCGTTGTATCCAATGCGGAAATTGTGCTTCCGCCTGTTTTTCGCACGCTCTGACGATAGGGGCTCCGGATTGGTTGCTAAAATTCAACCCGGAAAAATGTATCGTATGTAAACTTTGCTTGAAATCCTGTCCGCTGAAATTATTTCGGATAGAATTTGCCGAAGGTATTTAATGCCCAGAGGTAACCCCCAAAGGGAAATATCTGTAAATAGCTTATAGTTAAAAAGGAAAAAGAATCCGGAAAATAAAAGAGGAAGAGGAAAAATCAAAAACATTTTACTAAAAATTTTATAATTTTAGGAATCCTATTTACCTCAAAAATAAACAAGCTATGGAATATAAAATCAGGACATACCGCGAACATTTCAGAGAAGGCCGTTGGACCAACTTTATCGTAAAATGTAAGGACTCTGATCTTTGGATAGGAGTGGATAAAGCTTCTTATCAACCTGAAATGCCCCAATTTTGTAATAACTTACTACAGGAATTACGAAAGGCTATGGAAACTTATCTGCACAAAGATCCCTGTTATTTAACTTCTCTGGTTCCCTATAAGGCAAAACCGGATGCTCCCGAAATTTTTCAAAAAATGTCGGAGGTTTCCCGGCAAACGCATATCGGTCCGATGAGTGCCGTAGCAGGAGCCGTAGCCGAACACATGGTGCGATCCCTAAAGGGAGAGTTTGGCATAAAAGAAGCCATTGTGGAAAACGGAGGAGATATCTATGCAGATATCATAGAAGACATGGACGTTTCGGTCTTTGCAGGCAACTCTCCCCTTTCGGAAAAAGTCGGTTTGCACATTACAGCTTCCCAAGCCCCTTTGGGCATTTGTACTTCTTCCGGAACGGTGGGACCTTCCCTGAGTTTTGGTAAGGCCGATGCCGTCATGATCATTTGCCAGGACGTATTATTGGCAGACAGTTATGCCACAGCCTTTGCCAATTTCGTCAGGAAAGCGGAAGATATCAATCCCGTATTGGAAAGAATCGGTAAAATAAAAGAGATCATTGCCGCCTTATTGATCAAAGACGATAAGATGGGAGTTATCGGTAAATTTGAACTTAAATTTTTTAATTAAACTGTACGTTGCTCGGAATACAATTTCCCATAGCTTTCCATGCCGGATAAAAAGGATGGGTATGCAGGCAGATTCAGTGGATCGCTACAGTATAAATTCGTTTTAGAGTCGGAAGATAGCCAGCATTTGATAACAGAAACATTTTATTTTGAGAAGGCCGGCCGTCTCCTCCCTGACTTTAGAACATTATATATTTCAAACTAGATGCTGAAAAATTTATTAGAGGAAAGAATACTTATCCTGGATGGTGCTATGGGCACCGCTATACAACAATATCAATTGGAAGAAAAGGACTTCAGAGGAGAGGAATTTGTAAACCATCCGGTCAATCTGAAAGGGAATAACGATATTTTATCCCTTACCCGTCCGGATATTATCAGCCGGATACACCAAAGTTACATTGACGCCGGTGCCGATATTATAGAAACAAATACCTTCAATTCCAATGCAGTATCGCAAGCGGATTACCAATGTTCAGCTGATGTTTACCGCCTGAATTATGCAGGAGCACGGCTGGCCCGGGAAGTAGCGGATAAAGCCGGACGGCCCGTATATGTTGCCGGTAGTATAGGCCCTACTTCCAAAACCCTTTCCCTTTCTCCGGATGTCAACCAACCGGCATTCCGGGCAATCGATTTTGACACATTAGCTGCCACTTATGCACAACAAATCAGCGGATTAATCGACGGAGGGGTCGACATTTTATTGGTAGAAACGGTCTTTGACGGTCTGAATGCAAAAGCAGCCCTCTACGCGATCGATAAAATACAGACAGAAAAAGCAACCCGGTTACCGGTGATGATCTCTGCAACAATCAACGATAAAAGCGGACGCACCCTTACCGGACAATCCTTGGAAGCTTTGTATACAGCCCTTGCCCATTATCCTTTATTCAGTTTCGGACTGAATTGTTCTTTCGGAGCAAAAGAATTGCTGCCTTTTGTAGAGCAGCTACACAAGTTCTTGCCCTGCAACCTGAGTCTTTATCCCAACGCAGGACTTCCGAACGAAATGGGAGAATACGATGAATCCCCCGACTATACGGCAGCTTTTTTAAAGTCAATGGCTCAAAAAGGCTGGTTAAATATAGCAGGGGGATGTTGTGGAACCACCCCGGCCCACATCCGGGCAATACGAAAGGCGCTCGAAGGGATCGCCCCCCGTATTCCCGCCAAGCCTTTTCCCTCATTAGTGGTAAGCGGCTTAGATAACATTGTCGTCGACAAAGCCCTCAGCAATTTTGTCAATGTGGGCGAACGCACAAACGTAGCCGGTTCCGCCAAATTTGCCAAATTGATACATGCCGGCGCCTACGACGAAGCCAGCAACATCGCCCGCAAACAAATCGAAGACGGAGCCTCCATCATCGACATCAATATGGACGACGCCATGCTGGATAGTGCCAAAGAAATGGCTACTTTTATCCGGATTATCAGCAATGATCCCGATATTGCCAAAGCAGCGCTGATGATTGACTCGTCCGACTGGAAGACCCTGCTCGCAGGCCTGAAAAACGCACAAGGGAAATGCATCGTCAATTCTATTAGTTTAAAAGAAGGAGAAAAAGAATTCCTAAGAAAAGCGGCCGAAATTAAACGGTTAGGAGCAGCCGTCGTCGTAATGGCTTTCGACGAGGAAGGCCAAGCCGTAAGCTACGAACGAAAAATTGCCATCTGCCAAAGGGCTTTCCAACTACTGACAGAACAAGCCGGTTTTGCTCCCGAAAATATTATTTTCGACGTCAATATTCTGGCAATCGGTACAGGAATGGAAGAACACAATAATTATGCCGTCGACTTCATTCGGGCCGTAGCATGGACTAAGAAACACCTTCCCGGCAGTTCTACTTCCGGAGGAGTTTCCAATCTTTCCTTTTCTTTCCGGGGAAATAACCCAGTGCGGGAAGCCATGCACTCCGTATTCCTCTATCACGCGATTGCCGCCGGCTTGGACATGGCCATTGTCAATCCTTCTCTCTTACAGGTATATGACGATATTGACCCCCAGCTCCTTCAAGCCGTGGAAGCCGTTGTCCTGAATAAAAATCCGGAAGCGACCGAACATCTTATCGAACTGGCAGAAAAAATGAAAGCCCATAAAACGGAGGAAAAAACCATTAAAAATGAAAGCTGGAGGACGCTCTCTCTGGAAGAAAGGCTGATTTATGCTCTGGTAAAAGGAATAAAAGAATACCTGCCGGAAGATATATCAGCAGCCCTGCAGGCATATGCTTCTCCTGTGGAAATTATAGAAGGTCCGCTGATGAAAGGAATGGATAAAGTAGGCCAACTATTCGGAGAAGGAAAAATGTTCCTTCCTCAAGTGGTAAAATCTGCCCGAATCATGAAAGAAGCAGTAGCGATATTACAACCGGCAATAGAACACAGCAACTCCCTGAAGACATCTGATATCCGGAAACACAAAGTAGTTCTCGCCACAGCCAAGGGAGACGTACACGACATCGGGAAAAATATCGTCCATATTGTGCTCAGTTGTAACAATATGGAAGTGATCGATTTGGGAGTAATGGTCGACAACCACCGGATTCTGGAAGCCGCCCGCCAATATCAGGCCGATATTATCGGAGTAAGCGGCCTGATTACCCCTTCTTTAGCTGAAATGGAAGATCTGTGCCGTTTGTTGGAACAAGCTCAGCTAAAAATACCTCTCCTTGTGGGAGGAGCCACTACTTCCAGCGTACATACGGCTGTCAAACTAGCTCCCCTTTACTCCTATGGGGTCCTCCACGGCGGAGATGCTTCCCGGACTGCCGGTCTGATCAAAAGACTTCTGCAACACCCGGAAAATTATTTACAGCAAATAAAAACAGAGCAGGAAAACATACGGCAACTCTATTATAAAGCCCATACATCTCTCGTATCTTATTCGGAAGCTCAAGCCGCAGCTCCCCAATATGATCCGGAAAGTTATCTTTTGCCTAAGGCATTCGGCGAGCACAACTTACGGGCCCGGAAGCTGGATCTTCGCGAACTGGCCGACCGGATAGACTGGACGCCTTTTTTCCATTTCTGGGGATTTAAGGGTAAATTTCCGGAAATTATCTATACCCATGAAGAAGCCGATCACACCTATCAAGCGGCTTTGGAAACTTTGGGACAGATTATCGCCGGGAATGAATTTGAAGCTTCAGTTCTCGTCAAATTCTTTAATGCCCGTTCTGAAAATAACGAAATCATACTGGAAAACGGATACCATTTCCCCATGCTGCGACAACAAATGCGGAATTCTGAATATTTGTCCCTGGCTGATTTTATAAGTCCGGATTCGGCTTTCAAAAGCACTATCGGAATTTTTTGTCTGAAAGTCTCCGATACACATAAATGTACGGATTGTCCCGATTTTAACCAACTCATCCGGGAAAGCTTATGTGCTCGTCTAACGGAAGCCCTGGCCGAATGGATGCATGAACAATTATCCGAAGGACTCCACATGATCCGTCCGGCTTTCGGTTATCCGGCCTGTCCGGACCACTCCCTGAAAAAAGAAGTTTTCCAATTATTGAATGCTCCAGCAGATATCGGTGTGGAACTGACTTCCTCTTACGCCATTATTCCCACCACAAGCCTTTGCGGGATGTTAATTGCCCACCCCCAGGCCCGTTATTTCAATGTGACTAAAATCAGTTCAGAACAATTCCACACTTATTGCCAACAAAGGGGATTTAGTCCGGAGGAAGGGAAACGCCTGCTGGGACCCCTTATAGACAATTAATTTATTTCACCTACCGGAAAAGCAGTGTTGAAAATATTGTAATTTACAATTCTATGAAAATAACCGACATATTAAACCGCAAAGCAAAACCGTTCGCCACGTTTGAATTAGTCCCTCCCCTCAAAGGGAGCGATATTAATAAGTTATACAAGGCTATCGATCCCTTGATGGAATTTAAACCTCCGTTTATAAACATCACTTTTCATCGGAATGAAATCGAATTCCGTCAAAAAGAAAACGGCACTTTTGAAAAAATAACGGTTACGAAACGACCTGGTTCCGTAGCGATTGCTGCTGCAATCATGAAACGTTATCAGCTAGAAGTAGTCCCTCATTTAATATGCGGAGGAGCTTCGAAATATACGCTGGAAAACGACCTGATTGACCTGAATTTTTTAGATATCACCAATGTGATGGCTCTAAGAGGGGATGCTATTCCCGGTCAAAAATATTTTATCCCGGAAGTCGACGGACACAAATATAGTTGCGATTTGGTAAACCAAATTCACAACATGAATCAAGGAAAATACCTGGACGAAACCCTGACAAATGCCATCGCCACTAATTTCTGCATCGGCGTAGCCGGTTATCCGGAAAAACATTACGAAGCTCCCAACCCTGAAACCGATATCATGAACCTGAAACGGAAAGTGGATGCCGGAGCAGATTATATCGTCACCCAAATGTTCTTCGACAACAACCGATTTTTTCATTTCGTCGATAAATGCCGTACAGCCGGTATAACCGTTCCGATTATTCCCGGCCTTAAACCGATATCGACGCATACTCACATCGAAATGTTGCCCCGCACGTTCAGCATCGATTTGCCAGAAGAACTCATGAAAGAAGTGAGAAAATGTAAAAATGATCAGGAAATCTACCAGGTTGGCATAGAATGGTGCATTACGCAAAGCAAAGATTTACTGGCCCATGGAGCACCGGCCATTCATTATTATACGATGGGCAAAGCCGACAATATCCGAACGATTTTAAAACAAACATTTTAATGGATTTTTCTGACTATATTCTACTGGTTTTTCTAGGTTTTGCCGCCGGCTTCATCAATATTTTTGCCGGCGGAGGATCTATGCTGGTAGTCCCCTTCCTCATTTTCCTGGGATTGCCGGCAAATATCGCCAATGCCACCAATCGGATTGCTATTTTATTCCAAAACACCGTATCTGTTTTTACTTTCCAGCAAAAGAAAATTTTAGACCTGCGAACGGACTACAAGCTTTTATTCCCCGTGTTGCTGGGAAGTATAGCCGGTGCCTTTACAGCTGTTGATATCCAAAAAGAAATTTTGGAAAAAATTATAGGCGGATTATTAATCGTCATGTTTTTTATGGTCGGGTTAAACCCTAACGCCTGGATCCGGGCAAAGGCAGAAAAAGCTGGTAATAAACATCCCCTTTTGCGTTTTTTTATTTTTTTCGCCATTGGATTTTACGGCGGATTCATTCAAATCGGAGTAGGCTTTTTCCTTTTAGCCGGACTGGTTCTCGGATGTGGATTCGATTTACTGAAAGCCAATGCCGTAAAAATATTTTTAGTACTCTCTTATACCCTCATCGCTTTAGTTATTTTTATATTTTACGGCCTGATCGACTGGAAAGCCGGCTTGATACTTGCCTGTGGTAATATGAGCGGAGCCTGGCTGGGAACCCGCCTCAGCATAAAATGGGGAGCCACCTATATCCGCTACATCCTGCTCGCCGCCTTGCTCATTGTCGCCTTAAAGCTTTTCGGCTTGTTCTGAACCCGCACGTAAAGAAGGGAGGGCATTTACTGCCCCACCCCTTATCCCGTTAACAGCACCTTTAAGCACAGGAATCTCTCCCTATTTACACCCGCGACTTTCAGCATTTTTCCGGAATATGAAGTATTCTTTCAAATATTTCCTACTTTTGGAAAAATATTTAAATATTCCTGTATGAAAATTAAATTTTGCTTCTTTTTGAATTTACTTTTCCTGCATAGTATACTTTGCGGACAAGTGCAGCCCGTTTATTTGGATCAGGATAAACCCCTAGAAGAAAGAGTTGAAGACGCCTTATCCCGCATGACTTTACCGGAGAAAGTAGCGATGTGCCATGCCCAATCAAAATTCAGTTCTCCGGGAGTACCCCGTTTAGGGATTCCGGAAATATGGACCAGTGACGGTCCTCACGGTATCCGGGCCGAAGTATTCTGGGACGAGTGGTATAACGCCGGCTGGACAAACGATTCCTGTATTGCTTTTCCTGCCCTGACTTGTCTGGCAGCTACCTGGAATCTGAAAATGTCTGCCTTATATGGAAAATCCATCGGAGAAGAAGCTCGCTACCGGAATAAAAATGTTCTTTTAGGTCCCGGCGTCAATATTTACCGTACCCCTCTAAACGGCCGGAATTTCGAATATATGGGAGAAGATCCTTATCTGGCTTCAGCTATGGTCGTACCCTATATACAAGAAGTACAAAAAAACGGAGTAGCCGCATGCGTAAAACACCTTGCCCTCAACAATCAGGAAAAAGACCGGGGACATATCAACGTACAAGTGGACGACAGGGCTTTACACGAAATCTATCTTCCCCCCTTCAAAGCAGCGATACAAAAAGGGAAAGCCTGGGCCATCATGGGAGCTTATAATCAATATAAAAATCAACATTGCTGCCACAACCAATACCTTTTAAAGGATATTTTAAAAGAAAAATGGCTCTTCGACGGAGTGGTTATTTCCGACTGGGGCGGAGTCCACGATACTCACCAGGCAATTGAAAACGGTCTGGATATGGAATTCGGCACCTGGACAGATGGTATGCAGGAAAATATCAAAAATGCATACGATCTCTATTATTTAGCTCGCCCTTATTTACAAGCTTTACAATCAGGAGAAAGTAAAGAAGAAATCTTAAACGACAAAGTAAGACGGATTCTCCGGCTTATTTTCCGGACGACAATGGCACCGAATCGTCCCTGGGGAAGTTTCGGCACTACAGAACATGCTCAGGCCGGACGTCAGATTGCCGAAGAAGGTATCGTACTTTTAAAAAACGACAATTCCCTTCTACCGATCGATTTTTCCACTGTACGCAAAATCGCCGTAATCGGGGAAAATGCGATAAAACAAATGACCATCGGAGGAGGAAGTTCTTCCCTCAAAGTGAAATACGAAATCTCACCCCTCCAGGGACTACAGAAGCAAATCGGAAACCAAGCCGAAATCCTCTACAGCCTCGGTTACGCCAGCCCTCAGAAATCCAGCAAAGATCCGATGGGAGAAATTCAACAAATCGGAGTTCATGCCAGCCGGGAAGAACTCCGGCAGCAAGCCATCGAAACAGCCCAAAAGGCCGATCTGGTCCTCTTTTTCGGAGGTTTGAATAAAAACAGTTTTCAGGATAGCGAAGGCAGGGACCGGCAAAGTTTAAGTCTCCCTTATGGTCAAGATACCCTTATCGCTGAGTTAGCAAAGGCAAATCCCCATCTGGCAGTTATTCTGATTAGCGGAAATGCGGTCGCCATGCCCTGGATAGAAACAGTACCCGCAATCGTCCAAGCCTGGTATGGAGGAACCGAAGCCGGAAATGCCATAGCAGCTATACTCACCGGCGAAGTTAACCCATCGGGGAAATTACCCTTTACTTTCCCTGTCCGGCTTGAAGATAATGCAGCACATGCCTGTGGCGGATATCCCGGAGACGGCAAAAATGTCGAATACAAAGAAAGCCTGTTCGTAGGATACCGATATGCAGATAAACAAAAATTATCTCCCCTCTTCCCATTCGGTCACGGCCTCAGCTATACAACTTTCAGCTACGGAAAAATTACCGCTGACAAAAAAATCATCCGGCCGGACGAAAAGATTACATTCTCTATACAAATAAAAAATACAGGACTCCGCGCAGGTTCGGAAATCGTACAACTCTATATCAGCGATAAAAAATCCAGCCTGCCTCGCCCGATAAAAGAACTGAAAGGTTTCCAAAAAATATACTTACAACCCGGGGAAGAACAAATCCTGCAATTTACAATCGACAAAGAAGCCCTCTGCTTTTACGATGATATTCAACAAAAGTGGATAACAGAACCCGGAAAATTCGAAGTTCTGATCGGCGCCTCTTCAACCAATATTAAAGACCGATTGACATTTGAATTAAAATAGAAAATATCCAGAGGGCTCGAAAAAAGCAGAAATACAAATAAATTACCATTAAATTTTTACTTTTACCTCCCTCTCTAAAGTATTCGGAAAACATAAAAACAGGCTATTACTTCCCCCATTTATTCCCTTTCGGAGAAGTAATAGCTCCTTCTTGTCCTATTAACTACCTCGGTAATAAAATCCGGTCCTTGCCATAAGGATCTTCCTTTAGTAAAAGCACATCATATGCCATTTCATTCTCAATTAATCCATACATGTCAAAATGCAGGCTATACAAAATATAATAAATCCAGTTCAACATATCTTTCGAGAATCTGCAAACAGCACGATTTCCCAGATAGTCAACCAAGTTTTTCAAAAACCAACTGTAATTATTACAATCATCCAAAATCCTCAATTCCTTCGTAACAAATCCATACACGTATTTTATCGGAATCATATTTTCCCCATTTACTACAAACTCCCGGGTAAGACATTCCAAAGGGTAAAGCAAAATTCTATAATTCCGATCGGTATAAGCTACTTCTTGCACTTCATCCTCTCTTTTCAATTCATAAGTAATTCCGTTTAACTTACTGACAAAGAAAGAATGTTCAGGATTACAAATATCTATTGCTCTTACCTGATAAGGGTAATAGAACATTAAAATACTTTTTGTCATAAATAAATTTCTGATCCAGAAACAAGAACACACACAGTCTTGTTTCCGCTGTAACAAACAAATCGTAACAAAGCTAGGACTTATCTTTTAATATCCCTTCCTCTTTATTTTACTTTCTCTTCGATATATATGTTAAAAAGAGTTTTAATATACAAATAAATACAAAAACATCGATTTACTTTTAAGAGTATATTTTTATAAAAAATTTATATTGTTATAAAATATTACTAATTTTGTTAAAAGGCCCGGAACAGTATGTCAAGCAATAAAATTCTTTACTTAAATTATAAATTCATTGTTTTCTATTACCCGCTAAATCGATATATTATGAAAAAATTATTCCTATTCTTGTTTGCAGTTTAATTCCTGTAAAGACGATGATGCTCCCTCTGATCCTCTTTTTCTTCCCCAAAATTATCAATTTACCAAAGCCTACGGGATTCTGAAGTCTTACGGAATTTACGAAGCCGTAAATAGTATACAGATTATTTTATCTAATGCAAACGGGAATTCTATAGAAGAATATACAGGACCAGGAGAATATCTTTCTCTCTACTTCAATGTATCCGACGTGTCTGTATCGAATGGACAGGTATCGCTTCCTTCGGGTACTTATACGATCTCTGAATATCCGGCCTTACCCTTGACTATCTGGAAATCATCCTATAGCTATTTTACTCTTCTGGATGCTTCTAATAACCGCACTTCTTATACCCTAACCGAAGGCTCTGTTACAATTGATGGAATTTCCGGAAAATATTCCATAAACGGCCGCTTAAAAGGATATGATACTGAATTCACCTTTGAATTGGAAGGGATCATTACTTCCCCCCTTCCGTAATTATAACCTACAGGAAACTGACAAAGGCTACCGTCGAATACAACAACCAATAGACGAAGAAGCAAAATTTAATTACGTGGTTACCCTCCCCGAACTTCCCTATCTTTTCCCCCTATATCACTTTCCTTTCTATCTGGTAAACCCAAGGAATAAAGGAAAAGAAAAGAAAAGAAAAGCACTCCTCTAAAATAGAGTAAAAATAAAAAACCGCAGCTTTACTGCGGTTTTATGTACGCGAATCCCGAAAAGTGTGCCCGAAACAAGATTTGAACTTGCACGGCCTAACGGCCACTACCCCCTCAAAGTAGCGTGTCTACCAATTCCACCATCCGGGCTCTTAACTTTCAACATTTCAATGTGCCCAAAACAGGACTCGAACCTGCACATCCGTAAGGACACTAGTCCCTGAAACTAGCGCGTCTACCAATTTCGCCATTTGGGCTTTTTATTTAGCGATGCAAAGATACAAATATTTGCTATATCGCCAAATTTTACCAATAGGGAAATTACATTTTTTTTAATTCTTATTTTCCCAAAACGTCAAAAATCTGTAATAATTTCATTGGCAGCATCCAAAACATTATTTTCAAAGCTATCCAGATAAATCTGCGTTGTCCTTTCGGAATCATGTCCCAAACCTTCACTGATGACAGAAATAGGTATCCCAGAACGCTTTGCAATAGAAGCCCACGAATGACGAGCCACATAAGTTGTCAAAGGGAAATGAAAATGCAACATCGTTCCAATTAATTTTAAACGACGATTTACCTCCCGGTAAGCATTTTTATATTGATGGTATTCATTTTTACCCGGATATTGAATCAAAGGAAAAATATAACTCGTCCGATCGGATAAATCATTATATTTACGTATGATTTCCCAAGCTTTATCCGTTATCTTTATATTTAATTTCTGTGCCGTTTTCTGACGGGAATAATACAAACGCTCTCCCACTATACTGGATACACTCAAAAAAGCGATGTCTTTAAACGACATTCCCCTCATATAAAAACTGAACAAAAAAATATCCCTGGCTAATCCCATACGACAAGAAGAAATATTCAAATCCCGGATTGCTGCGATTTCCTCTTTATAAATAGCCCGCTTCATGGTCTTTTCTTTTCGAATGGTGATTTTTTTAAACGGATAATATTCCTCCGCAACAATACCGTCCCGTATGGCCCGGTTATAGACAGAACGAAGCGTACGAAGATAAAGAGAAATCGTATTGACCTTACAGCCCTTCCGCTGCAAATAAATCTCGAAATTTTTTATAAAACTATAATTTATTCCCTCAAACGTAAGATCCTGTTCGGGATGGAAATTTTGAAGCACACCCATCGTTCCCCTGTAAACATTTGAATTACCGTTTTTCCCTAATTTTTCCAGAGAATCGACAATATTTCGCATATAATCGTATACGTATCCACCAGTAGAAGTCGGATACTGATATGATTTTACAACCTCTTCCAAGGTATAATCTTTTTCCATCATAGTAAAATCCAATAAAATTTTCTTGATTTTTAAAACCTCACTCTCTAGGTACAAATTGCCTTTCTGTTGCTCTATTTTCTCTTCTAGAGTACCTCGTTTTTCTTTTAACAGAGATTTTTTAAAATTCCAATCCTCCCATTTCACTTTCAAGGCTAAGGGGATAAAACAACGTCTCCGTCCCTGTACAAGTTTCAGGACAACTGGACATTCATGTTTAGCATTCATTTTTTGCCTATCCAACATGATTCTCAATGTTACCATAAATACAATTTTACCAGATTAAAGTTCAAACAGGACAAAGGGATATGCTTTCGTTACCAAACAGGACCAAAGACATAGGCACCCACTTGCACTCCCTCTCCCCCATCAAATCTATTTACAATTCCAGACATTTACATATCGTCTGCTACAAAAATAATTATAAAAATCTACATGTACTTTTCTAAGCAAACCAGCCCAAAAGGAAATAATGCACCAGAGGGACGGACCTTTTTGGCGAAAAAGACCAATTACCCTTATCATAAACCTTTTCTAAATTTCCCGGAAAAAATAATGCAAAAATTACACATTAGGGCACGTCCCTAGTGTGTAAAATGACAAAGAATTTTGATTGATCCGAAAATGATTATTTTCCCCGGCTCCGGGAGATATTAAAAAAACCGCTGTAATACAGCGGCTCGTAGGAAATTTAACGAACATAAAAGTTGTCCCACCAGGATTCGAACCTGGACTGACAGAACCAAAATCTGCTGTGCTACCATTACACAATGGGACAATCATTTTGTCAAAGACGGTGCAAATGTAAAACTTTTTCTATTTACAGCAAAAAAAAGCACAAAAATTCAATCAAAATAATTATTTTCGTCCTTCGTAATTTTAGTAGAGAGTTTTCAAGAAAAACCAAAATTTATATTATGTAAGGGAAAACAATTTGAATTATAAAATCAACTTATTGCAAATGTATAAAATTAAAAATCATCCTCATTTAAGTTTTCAGCTTGTAAACAATATCGCAGGTTGGATTACATTTGTCATCGCCAGTATCACTTATATTCTTACAGTGGAACCGACTGCAAGTTTATGGGACTGCGGTGAATTCATCACGACCTCGGTGGGGTTACAGGTAGGACATCCTCCCGGAGCTCCTTTATTTATGATTATATCCCGCCTGTTTGCGATCTTCGCGCCCAGTCCGGAAAAGCAATCTGTAATGATTAATTATATGTCCGCTCTGGCCTCTGGTTTTACTATCCTTTTCCTTTTCTGGACAATCAGCCATCTGGCTCGAAAACTAATATTGAAAAAAGGAGAAGAATGTACAATGGGACAACTTTTGGCAATCATGGGCGCTTCTTTGATCGGGGCACTCACTTATACTTTTACAGATACATTTTGGTTTTCGGCTGTAGAAGGAGAAGTTTACGCTCTCTCGTCTCTGTTTACGGCTGTCGTTTTCTGGGCCATTCTGAAATGGGAAAATATTGCTTTTGAGCCTTATGCCAATCGGTGGCTGGTCTTAATTGCCTATCTGATTGGTCTTTCCATAGGGGTTCACTTACTGAATCTGTTGGCTATACCCGCTATTGTATTTGTATATTATTTCAAAAAATATACCCCTACCCGGGAAGGAATTATTAAAACCGGGATTTTGTCAATCATTATACTGGGATTCGTCAATTTCCTGCTTATTCCGGGAGTTATAAAAATTGCCGGCTGGTTTGAACTTTTGTTTGTAAATAGTATGAAACTACCGTTTAATACAGGGGTTATTATTTATGCGCTTTTATTAATTGTCGGTTTGACATTCGGTATTCGCTATACGCTGAAAAAACAAAAAACAGTATTGAATACCATTTTCACCTGTTTTATCGTAATAATGATCGGTTACTCCTCCTATGCAATGGTGGTTATCCGCTCCATTAGCAATCCGCCGATCGATGAAAACAGTCCGGACAATGTATTTGCCCTCTTATCTTACCTGAACCGGGATCAGTACGGAGAAAATCCTCTGCTCTACGGTCAGTATTACAATGCACCTCTTGTTGCCATTGAAGACGGAGCTCCGGTTTATTACCAAAATAAAAAGACCGGACAATACGACAAAATACGCTATCAGTCGAAATACGAATACGATAGTCGTTTTTGTACTGTATTTCCCCGTATGTACAGCAATCAACGTCCCTATTTTGCACAGGAATACGAAGCCTGGGGAGGAAAACCCTCAGGTCCGGTATATTACGTAAACAATGAACCCATTCAAAAACCCAGTTTTGCAAACAACCTGAGGTATTTCTTTTCTTACCAATTAGGCCATATGTATTGGCGATATTTTATGTGGAATTTTTCCGGTCGCCAGAACGATATTCAAGGATATGGAGATATACGTTACGGTAACTGGATCACAGGTATTAAATTTCTGGATGAGTTGCGACTCGGCAATCAATCGGATATTCCCGATACGTTAAAAGCCGAAAAAGCGTTGAATAAATATTATATGCTGCCCTTTTTACTGGGCTTATTGGGTATGTTTTATCAATATCGGAAAGGAAAGGGAGGCAAGCAAGATTTTTGGGTAGTGATGCTGTTATTTATTATGACCGGTATTGCCATTATTGTTTTCTTAAATCAGACTCCGCGGGAACCGCGGGAACGGGATTATGCCTATGCGGGTTCTTTCTACGCCTATGCGATCTGGATCGGATTGGGCGTACTGGCTCTCTGGGAATTGGCGAAAAAGTATATGAAACCTGCCGGAGCAGCAGTTTTAGTCAGTGCGATTTGCCTGGTAGCGGTTCCTGTCAATATGGCTGCACAAAACTGGGACGATCACAACCGGAGCGGACGATATGCTACAATCGCTCATGCCAAAAACTACTTGAACTCCTGTGCCCCCAATGCAATTCTCTTTACTTACGGAGACAATGACACTTTTCCGCTGTGGTATGCGCAGGAAGTGGAAGGCGTCAGAAGAGATATTCGCATTGTAAATCTGAGCCTTTTAGCCGGTGGATGGTATATCGACCAGATTGCCCGGAAAGCTTATGAAGGAGAACCGGTACCGATTTCTCTCACCAACGATCAATACCATGAAGGAGTGCGGGATTGGGTGGTTATACAAGAACAGATCAAGTCGGCTAATATGAAAGATGTCATGTCATTTGTCGGCAGTGACAATATGAATACCAAGCTGAAAACTACTTCCGACGAAGTATTGGATTACATTCCGACCCGTAATGTCTACTTTCCTGTCGATTCGGCAAAAGTGATCGCTAACGGAACTGTAAAAGCAAAAGATGCCGATAAAATTGTTAAACAATTGGATATAAACCTCAAAGGGAATGCATTAAATAAATCCCAACTAATGGTGTTAGATATCCTGGCCACCAACAATTGGGAACGTCCCATTTATTTCGGAATTGGTATGGGTCCAGACAGCTATATGGGATTTGAAAAATATTTCCAACTAGAAGGAGCCGCTTATCGGGTAGTACCCATTGAAACGAATCCGGAAAACTATTACGATTACGGCAGAATTGATTCCGACATTTTATATGACAATGTCATGAATAAATTCGAATGGGGAAATATTAAAGACCCGAAGGTAAATATCGACTATTTCCACGACAATACCATAGCTGTCATGAAATACAGATATACCTTTTTACGTCTGGCAGAAACCTTAGCGCAAGAAGGTAAAAACGAACAGGCCATTGCCGCATTGGACAAGAGTCTGGAAGAAATACCCTTGTATCAGGTGCCTGCCGACAACAGCCTATTGAATTATATTCCTCTCTATTACAATTTAGGGGAAACAGAAAAGGCAAATGCCCTGGCAAAAGAGTTGGCCGTCAATAATTACCAGACGTTGAAATATATCCATTCCCTGGCACCGGAAGACGTGCAAAGAGGAGATATTATGCAGGACGAAAAGCTCAGTATGAATGTCATCCGCTTCCTATTGGCTTATATTACTCAGGCAGGCCAAACAGAGCTGGCTCAGGAAATAAGCAATATGGTGGAAAGTATTTACAATCCGACTGCTGTTCACCCTTATCGGCCGGAAGTACAAAAAAAGATAGATACCAGTGGATCGCAATCCTAAAAAATAAATTCATTAACAACGCGTCTTTCCTGATTTCTTTTATCAGGAAGGATGTGCTGTTAAACAATTTCCGGAAGAAACAGGAAAGACTCAAAAAATTCTATAGCTATTTGTCTGTTCAAGTTCTTGAATTTTTTGATTATATAAAAATTTATAGCTGACATTAATTATATAATTATCACATGATTACAATAGATCATATAAAAGAGTTAAAAGAACGTGGTGACGCTCTGAGGAGGTATCTTTGACGTCGACCATAAAAAAATCCAATTAGAAGAAGCAGAATTACGTACTCAGGCGCCGGAGTTTTGGAACAATCCCAAAGAGGCGGAAAGCGTAATGAAAACGGTACGGGAATTAAAAAAATGGATAAGCGGTTGCGAAGAAATTTCCCGGGCTGTAGATGATCTCGAAGTCCTTTTTGACTTTGCCAAAGAGGAAGAAGCTTCCGAAGAAGAAGTAGAAAAACAATATCAAACCGCCCTTCATCTTATTGAAGATCTGGAACTAAAAAATATGCTGCGTCAGGAAGCCGATTCCATGAGTTGCGTATTAAAAATCAATTCCGGGGCCGGAGGAACTGAAAGTCAGGACTGGGCTTCCATGTTAATGCGTATGTACATGCGCTGGGCAGAAGCCAACGATTACAAAATCACGGTCAGCAACTTGCAGGATGGAGATGAAGCCGGTATAAAAACGGTCACAATCGAAGTCGAAGGAGATTATGCATACGGCTATCTGAAAGGCGAAAACGGAGTTCATCGTTTGGTAAGGGTATCTCCCTTTAACGCACAGGGGAAGCGGATGACTTCCTTTGCATCGGTATTTGTGACACCTTTGGTGGACGATAGTATAGAGGTCGAAATTAACCAAGCGGACATTTCTTGGGATACCTTCCGTTCCGGGGGAGCCGGAGGGCAAAACGTAAACAAAGTAGAGACTGGGGTTCGGTTAAGATACAATTACAAAGATCCCGATACAGGAGAAACCCGGGAAATTCTGATTGAAAATACAGAAACCCGTTCTCAGTTGGACAACCGTCAAAATGCTCTGCGTCTTTTACGTTCCATGTTATACGATATGGCATTGCAGAGGAGACTGGCAGAACAACATAAAATAGAGAGTAATAAAAAGAAAATCGAATGGGGCTCTCAGATACGCAGTTATGTTTTTGACGACCGAAGGGTAAAAGATCACCGGACCAATTATCAGACTTCTAATGTACAAGCCGTGATGGACGGAGATATCAATGATTTTATCAAAGCTTATCTCATGGAATTCGGAGGTAGTGAAAATTAAAAAAGACCCATCGCCAAGAAAGGTCGTAAAATAACCGTCCAATTTAGGAATCAAGATTAGAATTCCCTTTAGGAATATTCGCAAATAACAAAGCTTAACCGAACTAATTCATTGCATTTAGTTCGGTTTTATACTTGTTGAGTATTCCTCCAAAATAAGGTTTGAGAACCGAAACGGAGGATATTCCAAGAATAGAAATTTAGATTTAAGCAGGATGTGAGAAACACCATTTGTCCGCCAACCTTAGACAGGCTCTACCTCACTCAAAGGAGGAAGTTTTAGTGCTCAAGCCGGTTCCGCTTTATTTATTTTGTGGCATCAACAAAACTCCATTCAGTTTATCTCTGGGAATATAGACTTGTGCATATCCACAGGAATAAGGGCCTAATACATATTGGGGATAAGTAAAACAAATAGCTTTAGGCGTAATATTCAGGGCGGTAAACCCATTGGTCAAAGTCGGCTTTTCCGTAAAACAACCTCCTTCATTTTTAAAATTTTCCGCCAATAGATTATTAATTTCAATCCTTTGCTTAAAATCTAATATTTCCTGAGGCGATACAAAAGCCTGCTTTTTCATATTGTAGTTCAGCGCATAAAAATCGGTCATTCCATGAGCTCCTCCTGTAAAAGAATAAGCAGATAAACGTATACTGATATAATCTTCATTTGCCAGAAATACGGTATCCCTTATATACAATTCATAATTGTATACAGGTCGGTTAGCGGTATCTGTTGCAAAAGCAGCAAAAAAAGTATCAGCTTGCGTCTTTACATTATTTTGTAAACTATCGATCAAATATTGAACTTTTGCATTCACTACTCTACAAGCTTTTTCCGCTTCAGCATTCGTTGAGGAAAAATAAGTCTTTTCCACATTGATGTCCCAATTCCGGGTCTGATCGACATACTTATCTGTTTTTGTATCAATCTTTGTTTGTTGTTTGCAGCTTCCCAAAAGCCCCAGTAATCCGAATAATATACAATAAATCGTTTTCATCCTTTTTCTTTTTTAAAAAGATTATACGAACCTTTTACTGAAAGGTTCAATTTTGGCACATATTCACAAAATAACGATGAAAAGCAGAATCTTCTGTTAATTCGGGATGAAAAGAAGTAACCAACATATTCTGTTGCCGAGCTGCCACAATATTTCCGTTCAGGCAACACATTACTTTTACTTGCTCTCCAACTTCTTCAATATAAGGAGCCCGGATAAAGACAAGGGGAATCGGTTCTTTACTTACTTCAGGAATGAGCACCCGGGTATCAAAGCTATCAATCTGGGTACCATAAGCATTTCTTCTCACAGCAATATCCATAACAGCCAAATGGGCAGTGCTATCATTTACCAACTTCTTGGCCAATAAAATCATTCCGGCACATGTGCCCCATACCGGAAATCCCGCTTCAATTTTTTTACGCAAGGGCTCCATCATTCCCGTCCGTATTAATAATTTACCGATTGTCGTACTTTCTCCTCCCGGCAGAATTATTCCGTCCAGCTCTTCCAATTGTTCTGTATAACGTACGTCGACAGCCTCATGTCCGAGCGTACGTATATGTTGTTCATGTTCTAAAAATGCTCCTTGAAATCCTAGTATTCCTATTTTCATATTTATCCTCTCATTAAAAAAAGAGTGCCGAAGCACTCTTTTTACCATCCTCTTTCAGCATATTTATCTTCGAGTGTCTTTATTTCCAAACCAGACATGGCTTCTCCCAGATTCTCAGATAGTTCAGCCAGTTTTACGGGATCGTTAAAATAAGTAACAGCCTGTACAATAGCCCTTGCTCTCTTTTCCGGATCTCCGGATTTGAAAATACCGGAACCGACAAATACACCTTCGGACCCTAATTGCATCATCAATGCAGCATCCGCAGGAGTAGCAATACCACCGGCAGCAAAATTGACTACAGGCAATTTTCCATTTTCATGCACATATTGAATCAACTCGTAGGGAGCGCCGAATTCCTTTGCCAAACTCATCAATTCCTCTGCCGGAGCATTTTTTACTCTCCGCATTTGGTCCGTAATCTGACGCATATGGGTCACAGCTTCTACCACATTTCCGGTACCGGCTTCGCCTTTCGTACGAATCATAGCAGCCCCTTCCCCAATCCGTCGCAAAGCTTCTCCTAAATTTCTGGCTCCACAGACAAAAGGTACTTTAAAAGCCGTTTTTTCCACATGATACAGCTCATCCGCCGGCGTCAAAACTTCACTCTCATCAATAAAATCAATTCCTATCGCCTCCAATATCTGTGCTTCTACAAAATGTCCGATCCTCACTTTAGCCATCACCGGAATAGAAACCGATTTTTGTATTTCTTTGATCATCTGCGGATCCGACATTCTGGCTACACCTCCATCCCGACGGATATCTGCCGGCACCCGTTCTAAAGCCATAACTGCGCATGCTCCTGCTGCTTCTGCAATTTTAGCCTGTTCTGCATTTGTAACGTCCATAATTACCCCCCCCTTTAACATCTGAGCGAGGTTTTTGTTCAATTCATACTTTCCCATGTGGTTATATTTTAATAAAATTAATATATAAAACATTCATAACGTCCGCACCCTTTTGGGATTCCCAGACTTCGTTTTGAAATCCATCCCTAAGCTGTTCTGTAAGGTGATCCCCCAATCTATTTTGTCCCCTCTACTTTCCTTTGGATATACCTCTGGAACAATCTTCAGATCAAACGACCTTTTACTTACATATTATAAGATAAAAGTACCGAAATCCTCATAATTGTGCGCAAATATATGAATTTAGTTTAAGAAAAAAGAGAAAAGAGAGAAAAGTACGAATGAAAGTGAAAAGAATTTATAAATAGCCAAAAAATGTTTTCTTAATACGAACAGTTCCCCCTCAATACCTCAAGCATTTTTGGGGGAACAGTACGACTTTGCGAAAGATTGTCCATCCAATCTCTCTCTTTTATGGTAAATTTAGTTCAGTCTGCGAGCTCCGTCGCTAATTTTTACAGGGTATATTTTCGGTTCTTTACCGAATTTTTCTTTAAACTTAGCGACAGCTGTTTCGATAAAATGATCGTATTTATCTTCCGGAACCAGATTGATGGTACATCCACCAAAGCCACCTCCCATAATACGAGATCCCGTAACCCCGCATTCTTTAGCGATATCATTCAGAAAATCTAATTCGATTGTACTTACTTCATATAATTTACTCATGCCATGATGAGTAGCGTATATATTCTTCCCTACTGTTTCGTAATCTCCTTTTTTCAAAGCCTCACAAGTATCAACCAAACGTTGATTCTCCTGAATAGCATAAGTAGCACGCATATAATCTTCCTCACTGATTTTACCCTTTACTTCTTCCAGCATCTCTAAATCGGCATCTCCCAACAATTTAACCTGAGGATGATTTACGGCAATAGCGGCGGCGGCTCTTTCACAAGATTGCCGGCGTTTATTATAAGGAGAATCTACCAGTTCGTGTTTCGTAACGGAATCCACCAGCACCACTTTATATCCTTGAGGATGAAAAGGAACGTATTCGTATTCCATCGTACTACAATCCAAACGGATTAAATTGCCTTCTTTTCCGAAAATAGAAGCAAACTGATCCATAATTCCGCAATTCACCCCACAATAATTGTGTTCTGTCTTCTGTCCGATCAACACAAGTTCCTTTTTATCGAAACCGCAGTTATATATTTCATTCAGAGCAAAACCGAATGTACTTTCCAAAGCTGCTGAAGAAGAAAGTCCTGCTCCCAGCGGCACATCACCCGAAAATACCGTATCAAAACCGCTGAGTTTGGCCCCTCTTTTCTGCATTTCACGACACACGCCAAAAATATAATGCGCCCAAGAAGCTTTCGGCTTATCTTCTTCATTTAACCCGAATTCAGCATAATCTTGTAAATCCAAAGAATAAGCCCTTACTTTATCGGTACCATTCGGTTTAATCTCAGCCAAAATCCCTTTATCTATAGCTCCTGGAAGCACACATCCCCCATTATAATCAGTATGCTCTCCGATCAAATTAACACGTCCCGGAGAAAAATACAATATACCTTCTGCTCCGAATTTTTCTTTAAATGTATTTCTTACTGCTGTTGTATCCATATCTTTATTATTTCTTTACTGTTTATCAAATTTTATATCATTCAACCGGAATATCCTTGTTTACATTCTTCGAACCAATCAAAGCATAATACAACAGGTATACCAATGCTCCGAAAATCACCCAATAACTGGTCATGTAAGAAGAAATATCAGCAACAAGTCCCTGCAATAACGGTAATAACCCACCGCCACATACCATTACCATAAAAATACCGGAAGCGGCTTCAGTATATTTACCCAAGCCTTCTACTGCCAGGTTGAAAATACCGCCCCACATCACTGAGGTACATAAACCACATAATACAAGGAACATAATACTCATTGGAATTTCTGCCATACCGAAAGAAATATCAGACTGGAATACCGGCATTTTTACGGTATAAGAAATCGGAGTGAAGATGGCCACCAAGGTTAAAATAATTCCCAAAATTGAAACGAAAATAAGCATCGTCTTACTGGAAACTTTGGCTCCGATAGAAGCTCCTACCAAACGGCCGACAAGCATCAGGAACCAATAGGTACCCACTACAGAACCCGCAGTCGTTGTGTTGATGCCCAAACCACCTTCTGCCGCACTTCCTGTCATAAAGGGATTGATAAACATCTGAATACCGACCTCGACACCTACATACAAAAAGATTGCAATAGCTCCCAATACGAAATGCCGGAAAGACAAAGCACTGTGTTCACTTTTTTCGGCAGCCTTTTCACTCACCATCTGACGAGGTTCCGGAATTCTGACCATAGAGAGAACAATAAAAGCTAAAGCAAAAATTCCCATAGCCAAAAACAAGGCAGGATTCGCATCCTGAATCGTAGCAGCTTCTACATTACTACCGATCAGATAACCAACTAATACAGGAACAATAGTCGCATTCAGGGAATTAAAAGATCCTCCTACCTGGATTAACTGATTCCCTTTATTTCCGCCCCCGCCTAAAGTATTCAACATCGGATTGACAACCGTATTCAGCATACACATGGAAAATCCAGCAACAAATGCTCCGATCAGGTAAATGACAAAACTTCCGGCAATACCCGAAACATACTGAATACCAACCCCTATAAAACCGACGATAATAGCTGCCAAAGCCGTCTTTTTATAACCGATTCGTTGTAACAGAATGCCAGCGGGAATTCCCATAAAAGCATAAGCGATAAAGTTTGCCGCATAGCCTAACGACGCCATAAAATTAGAAGCGCCAAACTGACTCTTAACGATTACGCCCATCGGATTCTGTAGACCAGTTACAAATGAGATCATACCAAAAAGTAAAATCATCATTAAAATAGGCAAGGTGTAATTTTTTTTCTCTTGAATCATGATTTTTAATTTAGATATTAATGATATTATTTTTCCACACCGAATTTATAAATGCATTTTTGAGTATATACCTCTCCTACACCCAATACTACGGACGGGAAGTGAGGTTTATTCGGACTATCCGGGAAATGCTGTGTTTCCAGACAAATAGCACTTCTCTCCGGATAAGTAGCTCCGTATTTACCTGCAAAACCTCCCAGCCAATTGCCTGTATAAAGCTGTACGCCTGGCTCTGTTGTATACACTTCCAGGGTACGTCCGCTCTTGGGATCGACAACCTTTGCAGCAAAAGAAAGCTCTCCCGCTTCTTTTTTATTCAGCACATAACAATGGTCATATCCTTTTCCGAATACTAATTGTTCAAACGAATCCTCTATGCGTTCACCGACGATACGAGGGGCCCGGAAATCCATAGGCGTTCCTGCCACCGGAGCAATTTCCCCGGTTGGAATCGAAACCTTATCCATAGGGGTATAATGATCGGCATTGATGGTCAAGATATGATCGCAAATCGTAGGAGTAGGATCGGCGGTACCCGCTAAATTAAAAAAAGAATGCTGGGTCAGGTTGATAACCGTCTTTTTATCCGTCATAGCCTGATAAGATATCTCCAAAGCATTCTCATTACTCAGATGATAAACGACTTCTATAGACAAATTCCCCGGAAAACCTTCTTCCCCGTCCACTGATAAATAATTCAGCTTTAACGTTTGCGAATTCAGTTGTTCGGCATCCCAAACGACTGCATTAAAACCGGTTAAGCCTCCGTGAAGCGTATTCGGACCATTGTTAATTGCCAAAGTATATTCCTTACCATCTAAAGTAAATTTTCCATCAGCAATACGGTTCCCATACCGGCCTACTAATGAACCCAAATAAGGTTCAGGCGTTTTCTGATAATCCTCTAAACTACTATGTCCCAATACGACATCGGCATATTCCCCGTTTTTATCCGGAACCATTACCGATACGACAAAACCGCCGTAGTTCGTTACAGCAATTTCTACTCCGTTTTTATTTTTCAGTAGAAACAAGTGAGTAACTTTCCCGTTCACCTCCGCCTGAAAAGCCGTGGGATCCAACTTTATCAAGCTGTCTGACAAAGAATTGTTGTGTGTCATAATCTCAAATTTTTAAATAACTGTCATTTTCCCCTATAAATGTGTGTCCGAGTCCCACAGCCAAATCCGCTCCTTCACTCTTTCCTCCCGACAATTTCGTGCCTATTTTTAACACATTCACATATCCTTGCAAAAATAATCCGTTTTTAAAGAATAACAAATAAAAAAGAGGCCTTTCGACCTCTTTGATTTAATATTACGTTATAAATTTTTCATTTTTTTCCCGGAAGTAGTTTATTTTTCAGCCCGGGAATATTTCTATGGAACTAAAAAGAGAATACGTTCTCAAGCATTACAAATACGTTTTCAATCGTTTCACACAACGGGCTTCTTTCAATTTCCGGATTGCTTTCGACTTTACTTGCCGGACCCGCTCACTTGTCAGGGTTAATTTCGCACCGATTTCTTCGAGTGACATCGCCACATAACCGTTTAATCCGTAATACATACTGACAATAGTAGCTTCTCTTTCGGTCAGGACAGATAAAGAACGCTCAATGTCTTTTTTTAAAGAATCGTGATTCAAACCGGCTTCCGGAGCTGCCATTACATTCTCTGAGGGAATATAAATATCGTACAAATTAATCGCTTCTTCTCCCGTTGTCAACGGAGCATCCATAGAAATAGGTTTATTGGCGATCTTCATATTTTCTTTCACATCTTCCGGAGAAATATCCATTTTTTCAGCAATTTCTTCTGCAGTAGGTTCCCGCTGATATTCCTGTTCCAATAAAGTATAAAATTTATTTACTTTATTTATCGTACTGATTTTATTCAAAGGCAAACGGATTAAACGGGCATTTTCTGCAATAGCCTGTAATATCGACTGACGAATCCACCAAACAGCATAAGAAATAAATTTAAATCCTTTGGTTTCGTCAAAACACTCAGCAGCCTTTATCAATCCTAAATTTCCTTCGTTTATGAGATCTCCTAACGTCAATCCATGATTCTGGTATTGTTTGGCCACCGAAACGACAAAGCGTAAATTACTTAATACCAATCGCTCCCGGGCTTCACTATTTCCCTTTTTAATTTGTTTGGCCAAACGTGCTTCTTCGTCCGGATTCAATACATGAATTTTCCCGATCTCTTGCAAATATTTCTCTATCGCATAAGATTCACGTCCTGTTATCTGCTTCGTTATTTTAAGTTGTCTCATAACTATACATACTGTTTAATTAATAAAATTACTCACGAGAAACAGAATTACTGTCCGGGATATAAACAATCACCGTGTATACGAAAAAAGAAGTGAAAAGTTTCAAAAAAATAAATGTGAGTCTCCGAAAGAAGACAAATCGAAAAATTTAGTCCTGAAAAAAAGTTTCTTTTCTTTGGAGTAATTAAAAAATTCCATACTTTTGCAATCCAAAGTTTGAAAATAATATCCAAAAAATAAGTGCAATGAAACGTACATTTCAACCATCTAACAGAAAGAAAAGAAACAAACATGGTTTCAGAGAGAGAATGTCTACTGCCAGTGGCAGAGCCGTTTTATCGAAAAGAAGAGCTAAAGGGAGGAAAAAATTAACGATCTCTGACGAACACAGACATAAGGCTTAATCCTTAAGAAAGAATATAAAAGCTGTCGGTATAAACTGACAGCTTTTTTTATAAAAAATAATATCTTTTTTTCAATACGCTTATCCCCCGAGAAAACAAGGATTTTTAATTACAGCAAACAGAACTTATTTGGCAGGAATGCAGAAAAGGTTGTAAAAGGTGAAGAAGGAGATTTCAAAAATAGAAAAGAGATAAAAAATTAAAATAATTCGGGAAAAGACTTACCTTTAAAAGGATTTATCGTATTTTACCAAAATCAAAAAAGAGAGTATTTTTATTACCATATAAATCGTTTAAATTTGTGGGATAAACTTTTACATAGAGGGATGGAGAAAGAATTAGAAAAAAAATGGGAAAATATCAGCGAGCTACTGGCACAAGTAGGATCGAATTTGAATATTCTGGAAGAGGAAGTAGATATCAAAGTCCAAAAAGAATATTTCAATCTCGCGAAAATGTTGTCTACTAATGCCGAAAAATACCAAATCCTCTGTAAACAATACCTGGAACAAATAAACGATTTATACGACGAAACTTTACCGCTGGACAAGAAAAAAGAAATGCTGGTAATTCTGGGTACTCTCGATGATATTTCGGTTTACCGCGCTATCGAATCTTTTTCCAAATCCGAAGGGGCTTTACAGAAATGGGCAATCATTGCTTTACAGCAATCCCGCATGTTGATACAATCCGGATTATTAGATGATCCGGGTATTTTCATCTCCACAGGATTGGGAGGTCAAGGTTCTTTGTTACGCTATTTTTGTGTTTTCCTCCATCGCACAGACGAACAATTACAAGAATTCCAACAGCGCATCATCCAGGATGAAATTGAAACAGCCCTTGCTCCTTTAAAAGGAATCATTGAACAAATCGATTTCTATAAAAGTTATTCTACATCGCTACTCCTTTTACCCTTAGACACCAACCTGAAAAAAACGTTTGAAACAATTATCAATGAATGTAATTTGTATGGAAATTTTTTGCACGAAAATATGATTATTACGAATGTAAAAAAGCTATCTGAACAAGAGATCCTGACAATATTGCATAAAAAAAATTGACCTTACCTAATATATTCTAAGAATGCGACAGCAAAGCCTGAGCTCTTTTCATCCCTTTTATTTTAAAAATTTTAGACGTTCCTTCCGGCAACACCTATCTTTAAATTTCGTAAATTTGAAGGTAGAAAACTTTTACAAGGAAGGTGGACAGATAAAACGATAAAAAATACCTCTCAACATTTTGCTATTTTTCACTTTCTTATTCTTTCTGTCCTGTTTATAAAGTGGTGGTTTTACACAACCATGAGGGAATATTCTATTTCCCGTTGGTACAAATATTTTGATTCAATCGTTTATTCCAGGGACAACGATCCTTTGTGCACCCTGACATTTGCAGTAACATAAATGTATTCGCAAACTGTCAGTCTTCTTCTGAAAATTGAGTTTTACTTTTCTGTCCTCTACTAATTCGGCGTTCTATGAAAACATTTTTATTTTTCCTGTTTCTTTGCGCTTGTCCTTTATTGCCGCTCTGCGCTCAAGAATCATCGGATATAGAAAAATTATTGGAATCGAACGATATCCTTCATTCAGAAGAAGGATATGAAGAAATGACCCGCACCTTGCTACACTTACAACGTTATCCTTTGAATATTAACACAGCCGGTTTCGATTCTCTAAAAATGCTCTTTTTCCTATCAGACAGTCAGATCGACCGTATTCTCAGCTTTCGTAAAAAATACGGGATTTTCCTTTCCCGCCACGAATTGCTACTGGTAGGAGGCATCGGAAAAAAAGATCTGGAAAACATCTCCCCTTTTATCTGTTTAGGAGAAGTGACAGGCAGAAAACGCCTACAAGCTATCCGAAAATATACTTCTCAGGAAATACTGGCCAAAGCCCGCTCAACTCTTCCCCGCCAGGAAGGTTATAAGTCCTATTCTCCTTCCGCTTTTAAAAGTGAAGCTCAATACCTGAAAAAACAGGCATCCCGGTTTCAGGGAATTCCTCTGGGTACACTTTTAAAATACAAAATTAAAACGGGTGATCATTGGCAAGCCGGATTAACACTGGAAAATGATCCGGGGGAAGCTTACTTTACCCGGTATCAAAAAATGGGTTTCGATTTTTTTTCAGCTCATCTTTGTGCCACAACCACCCATTTTTTCCGAAAAATCATTTTGGGAGACTATCGGACGCAATGGGGACAAGGTCTCGTTGCCTGGGGAGGCTTTTCCTCCGGTAAATCCTCCTTAGCTCTCGGAAACGAAAAATCAGGAAAAGGTTTTAGTCCTCATACCTCCACAGATGAAAACAATTTTTTAAGAGGCGTTGCCCTCTCTTTGCAACCGCTACCTTCTTTGCAAACAGATTTATTTTTTTCTTCTAAAAAAACGGATGGAAATAGAATCAATCCCGCTAGCATCGATGAAGAAAATATTTTAACGGCAACACTTTATGAAAGCGGAAACCACCGGAATAGTACAGAAAACGAGAAAAAACATCAGCTAAAAGAATGGACAACCGGTCTGTCTTTTCATTGGAATGCTTCAGCTTTTCGAATCGGAATAAATACCGTGTATTACAATTTTCAACCGCCGATCAAAAAAGGAGAAAAAATTTATCAGCAATTTAACGATGAGGGGAAAAAACGTTTATTAACCAGTATCGATTATAAAACAAGTTTTCGAAATATTTATTTATTCGGAGAAACAGCTACATGTGAACAACATAGCTGGGCAACCGTAAATGGATTGCGTTTCAGCCTCTACGCAAATGCCGCGATGAGCGTGATATACAGACGATATGATAAAAACTACGTTTCCCGTTATGCCCACGGATTCGGAGAATATTCCAACACCTCCAACGAAGAAGGACTTTATATCGGCTTGGACATATCTCCCGTTAAAAACCTAAAAATCAATACCTATTACGATTGGTTCCGCTATTTCAGTCCCCGTTATAATGCTTATGTACCGGATGCCGGTCAGGAATTTCTCTTCGAAGCAAATTATACTCTTTCGGATTTTGAACATTTATTCCGGTTCAAAAACGAAAGAAAACCGGAGAATTTCAACCATACGGATCACACCTATACCGTCTTAAGGGTAAAAAACGAAATACGGTATCAACTGAGTTACCGACCTCTCAAAAAATTGGAATTGCGGACACGCATCGACTTTACTTTTTATCGCAAACTACACCTGCGGGAAAAAGGTTATCTGATTCACCAAGACCTTATTTATACCTCCGGAAAGGAAAAATTTAACTTCCAGTTTCGCCTGGCTTATTTCGATACGGACTCGTACAATACCCGTATCTACAGTTACGAAAATAACGTATTATACGGCTATTCGTTTCCTGCTTATTTCGAACGGGGATTCCGGACCTACCTGAATCTGAACTGGAAACTGCACCGGATTTTAACCTTTTATCTAAAAACCGGTTTTACCTATTATCCGGATGCAGATCATATCGGCTCATCGGTAACCCGAGTCGAAGGCAATAAACTCTTCGATTTGACTGCTCAGCTCCGCATCCATTTGTAATCGCATTTTACTCGAGTCGTTTCGGGGGAAAAACGATATTCCCCTAATGCATAAATTATCCGGAAAACTTTTTTCAGAGGAGAGACAAACGCTCTGTCGCTGAATAAAACATTGGTTTTTGATAAAACTATCGATTCAGACCGAAAGCTCGTTTCTCCACCCATCGCCAAACCCGAACCGAGCAAGTACACCACCTTATGCTTCTAAAAAAGTTTTCCGGAGCCCCTTTTAAACCGACCTCCTCTCACTAAAATCAATTGGTCTTATAAGTGTACTTTACTTGTGCCAATTCTTTGTTTGCATCTACGATTTTTTTCTTCAAGGATTCCTTATAAGAAAGGATTTTCTTTTTTAATTCTGCATCTCCCACAGCTAAGATCTGGGCCGCCAGAATACCTGCATTCATTGCACCATTGATGGCAACTGTAGCGACAGGAATGCCCGGAGGCATCTGTACAATAGCCAATAAGGCATCCATACCTTCTACGGAAGATTTGATCGGTACTCCAATGACAGGTACAGGGGTCATCGCTGCAATTACTCCCGGTAAATGAGCCGCCATACCAGCTCCTGCAATAATTACTTCTATTCCTCTTTCTGCCGCATTTTTTGCAAAATCCTCCACCTCAGCAGGAGTTCTGTGTGCAGAAAGGGCATTCATTTCAAAAGGAATACAAAAATTATTCAAGACTTCGGCCGCCTTTTCCATCACTGGTAAATCCGAAGTACTTCCCATAATAATACTAACTTTCGGTGTCATTATTCTCTGATTTAAAATACAATCTTTTTCTATTTCTCCTTTTCTCCTCCCCTGCTTCTGCCGATAAAGCAGCTTCTCCTTCCATTTACCAAAACCGCTTCTGTCTTCCGCCCACTTCTACATCAACGGCTGAAGTCTGCCGACAATCCCCCCACTTCTCCATAATGTAAACGTTATTTCTAATCTTTCTGCCGAAATATACCGTAAAAACATTACTTTTGCACAAAGTAAATAAAAAAAAACAAATCTCAGGTTCCAATAAGACACAAACAGCGTTCGGCGATGAAAAAAGTAAAATTACACGACAAAGAATTCGAACTACTTATTGATGCGGCAACAATCGATCAAGCTATTGCTAAAGTTGCAAATGAAATCAACAAAGATCTGAAAGATACAAAACCGCTGTTTTTAAGTATATTAAACGGCTCGTTTATGTTTACTTCTGATCTATTAAAACAGATTACTATCCCCGGAACTGAAATCTGTTTCATGAGAATCGCTTCTTATGAAGGAACGTCTTCCACCGGGAAAATCAAAGAACTGATCGGCTGTAACGTAAATCTGACGGACCGGACAATCGTTATATTGGAAGATATGATCGATTCCGGTAGGTCAATGACTTATTTAATTGACTACCTCAAAGGTAAACATCCGAAAGCGATCAAAGTAGCCACTATGTTTTACAAACCCAAAGCCCTCACTCATCCAGTAACAGTCGACTACTGTGCTTTGGAACTTGAAAACGACTTTGTCGTGGGGAGAGGACTGGATTACGATGGATTAGGACGCAATTATCCGGATTTATATATTTTAAGCACTGCAACAAATGAATAAGACATTACCGATCATTAATAATATAAATCTCCCTTGAGGTGAAACATACACTCTAAATAAAAAACGCCTGAAAAGCCTCTTGCCAAGGGGAGACACAAACTCGAAATAAAACCTGAATTTTATGGCTTCAACGAATTTCATTGACTATGTAAAAATATTCTGCCGCAGCGGTGCTGGCGGTAAAGGTTCAGCACATTTGCACCGGGATAAGATGACGGCCAAAGGTGGCCCGGACGGAGGAGACGGCGGAAGAGGAGGCCATGTGATTCTCAAAGGGAACCGGAATTATTGGACCTTAATTCACCTCAAATACCAGCGACATGTTTTTGCCGGAGACGGAGAAGGTGGAAGTGAAGCCCGTTGCAGCGGAGCTGACGGAGAAGATAAAATTATAGACGTTCCTCTCGGAACAGTTGCCCGCGATGCAGAAACAGGAGAAATGATATGTGAGATTACAGAAGATAACAGCGAAGAGGTCCTCGTCAAAGGAGGACGCGGAGGATTAGGAAATTGGAATTTCAAATCGGCCACGAATCAGACCCCCCGCTATGCCCAGCCGGGAGAACCCCGAGTCGAACGCACCGTTATCCTGGAATTAAAAGTATTGGCCGATGTCGGCTTAGTCGGTTTCCCGAATGCAGGTAAGTCGACCCTTCTCTCTGTCGTATCCGCAGCCAAACCGGAAATCGCAAACTATCCTTTTACTACTTTAGTCCCCAACCTAGGGATCGTTACTTACCGGGACAATCAATCTTTCGTCATGGCCGATATCCCCGGTATCATTGAAGGCGCCCACCTCGGAAAAGGGCTGGGAATCCGCTTTTTACGCCATATTGAACGCAATTCTGTACTTTTATTTATGATTCCGGTAGACTCACCGGATATCCACCAGGAATATAAAATCCTACTGAATGAATTAAAGGAATATAATCCGGAATTACTGGATAAAAAAAGAGTACTGGCTATCACCAAATGCGACTGTGCCGACACAGAATTAATGACGGAAATGGAATCCGACCTGCCGGATATACCTTATGTATTTATTTCTTCCGTGACAGGAGAAGGCATTACAGCACTAAAAGATGAACTGTGGAAAGCATTGAATAACTAAATAAAACTGTACAAAAAGTCAAAATTTTGGTTTTTTGTACAGCTTTATCTATCCCATTACTTGTGTCTTTCTCTCAAAACCGCAATTACTTCTTCCAGTCCATATCCTTTCGCTATCAACAAAACCAAATAATGATACATTAAATCGGCCGCTTCGTTTAAAAATAAGATTTCATTGTTATCTTTCGCTTCAATGACCAATTCTACAGCTTCCTCTCCGACTTTTTGTGCCACTTTATTTATACCGCGGGAGATCAACCGGGCCGTATAAGATTCTTCCGGAGAATCATTTTTTCTCTTCTTCAGATATTCCTGTAAATAAAAAAGAAAATCCGGATTCTGATTTATCTCTCCCCAACAGGTATCTTTTCCGGTATGACAAACAGTACCAATAGGATCAGCCTTTATCAATAAAGAATCATTATCGCAATCGGATAAGATTTCTTTCAAATATAAAAAGTGTCCGCTTTCTTCTCCTTTAGTCCACAAACGCTGACGGGAACGACTGAAAAAACACACTTTGCCGGACGCCAACGTCCTTTCCAGAGACGCTCTATTCATAAAAGCCTGCATCAGTACGACACCCGTTTTTGAATCCTGTACAATGGCTGGAATTAATCCTTTTTCATCGAATTTCAATGCTTCTATTTCCATATATTCATTTTTAAAATCACCTGACTTCTATTCCTTTTTTTCTCAAATATTCTTTTACTTCCTTTATACTGATTTCCCCATAATGAAATATTCCGGCGGCGAGCGCAGCCTCCACTTTTCCGTATTGGAAAACACGATAAAAATCCTCCGCCCGACCTGCTCCGCCCGAAGCAATTATGGGAATCCCGGCCTTCTCTTCCAGGCGGGCCAACGCCTCACAAGCAAACCCCCTATGCGTACCGTCGTGATTCATAGAAGTAAAAAGGATTTCTCCCCCACCCCTTTCCTCCACTTCCCGCGCCCAGGAAAAAAGCTCCCTCGCAGTCCGTTCCCTTCCCCCCTTACGGTAAACCACCCAGCTTCCCCCTTCTTCCTTTGCATCTATCGCTACGACAATACACTGTTTTCCGAACGAATAAGCCAAACGATTTATCAAATCCGGATCCTTCAATACCGAAGAATTCACCGATATCTTGTCGGCACCTTTCCCCAATAAAGCCTCTACATCTTTTTCGGATGCAATACCTCCCCCTACCGTAAAAGGGATATTGATCTCGGCAGCCACCCGCTCTACCCACTCCAAGACCGTTTTTCTCTTATCACTACTGGCTGTAATGTCTAAAAATACCAATTCGTCAGCTCCCTCTTCTGAATATTTTTTCCCCAACTCTACAATATCCCCGGCATCTTTCAAATTCAAAAAATGAACCCCTTTCACTGTCCTGCCATTCATAACGTCCAGGCAGGGAATAATGCGCTTTGCCAACATAGGACACGTCTTTTTATATATTAATCATAAAATGTTCAAATGCAAAAACGATACTTCTTTTCCGATTAAACCGCCTCTCTCTTCCTCTTGTCCGCCCCCAACCAGATTTTAAAACCGCCCTCTAAGCTCTGCAAAAGTTATCTTATTCTCATAAATAGCCTTTCCGACAATGGCCCCATACAGACCCAAATGAGCCAATCGCTCCAAATCTTCCATCCCGCCTATTCCACCGGAAGCAATCAAATTTAAAAGAGGATAACGCTTTCGTAAATCCGCATATAAATTCACAGCCGTCCCTTCTAATGTTCCGTCCCGGGTAATATCGGTACACATCAAATATTTTATCCTTTCTTTGTATCGGTCTATCAATTCAAAAATGGTCGTACCCGTCACTTTTTTCCAACCTTGAATGCACACTTTGGTATTCCAACTATCCACACCGATAATTATTTTTTCTCCCCCATACAAATCAATCCATTCCAACACTTTTTCGACCCGGGTTTGCGCCATACTTCCAATACAAGCCAAAGCCGCCCCAGCGTTAAATACATCCCGAAGATCTCCGTCCGACTTTATTCCACCCCCGAAATCCACTGTTAAGCCTGTACTTTTACAAATCTGCTCCAACACCCGCATATTGACCACCCGGGAAGATTTCGCTCCCTCTAAATCTACTACATGCAAACGCTTTAACCCCGAAGCTTCAAATTTCTTAGCCATACTGACCGGGTCCTCTGAATATATTTTACACTGGCTGTAATTGCCTTGTATCAAACGGACACATTTCCCGTCGATAATATCTATTGCCGGTATAATTTCCATCGTTTTATTAAAATAATTGGTTTATAAAATTTCCTAATATTCTTTCTCCTGCCTGGGAAGATTTTTCCGGATGAAACTGACAACCATAAAAATTATCCTTGGCTATAGCTGCAGCAAAAGTCCCCCCGTACTCGCAACGAGCAATACAAAATGCATTGTCCGGAACATAATAGGAATGCACAAAATACATTCTCTCCCCTTCTCTTACCCCCTTAAACAAAGCAGTTTGCATTCCCCCTATCGTATTCCACCCCATATGAGGGACTTTTTCAACATCCCTGAACTTTTTTACACTAAGGGGGAAAATCCCCAAACCCGAAGTCTTATCCTCTTCCGTATCTATACACATCAGTTGCATACCTAAACAAATTCCTAAAACCGGAATTTTTAATTGAGGAAGTAATTTATCTATCCCCCTCTGCTGTATTTTTTTCATAGCAGCTGAAGCCTGTCCCACTCCGGGGAAAATAACCCGGTCTGCTGAGCGGATCACGGCCGCCTCTCCGCTGACCACTGCCTGATATCCCAATCTGCGAATAGCCGACAGAACAGAGTAGACATTTCCGGCACCATAATCTACAACGACAATTTTCATTTTTTCATTCTTTAAAGGATACCTTTGGACGAAGGAATAGCCGTACCTGTCTGACGGATAGCCATCCGGATACAACGGGCAAAAGCCTTAAAAATAGCTTCAATTAAATGATGCATATTCTCTCCTTCGGCCACAATATGTAAATTACATTTACTACTTTCACAAAAAGACGCAAAAAAATGCCGGGTCATCTCCGTAGGGAAATCCCCCACATACTCCCGCGTAAAAGCAACTCTCCATTCCAAACAAGCTCTTCCCCCAAAATCCAATAAGACTTCCGCTTTCGATTCATCCATCGGCAAGGCAAATCCATATCTTTCTATTCCTTTTTTACTCCCCAAAGCTTCCCGAAAAGCCTCCCCTAATACAATAGCCGCATCTTCTATGGTATGATGTTCATCCACGTGCAAATCCCCTTTCACCTGAAAGTACAAGTCAATGCCACCGTGACGGGCAAGCTGTTCCAGCATATGATCAAAAAAAGCAATGCCGGTATCAATCCCAGCCCGTCCGCTTCCATTCAAATCCAACTCCACACACACCTCTGTTTCCGAAGTCCGGCGCTCTATTTTTACCCGCCGACAACCCTGCTTTAAAAAATCCCGAATCTCAAGCCACGATTCTGTACAAAATGCCACCGGTAAATCGGTAAATATTTCTCCTCCCCTATAAATCCCCCGGATTCCCATATTAGCCGCCAATTGCATGTCGGACAAACGATCCCCGATTACATAAGAATTTTCCCTGTCCAAGAGTTCATTCAGGTATTTTTCTACCATTCCGACAGACGGTTTCCGGCGATAAGAAGGCTCTTCCGGAAAACTACCATCGATTAATACTTCGTCAAAACGAACCCCTTCTCCTTCCAATATCTGAAGCATCAGTTGTTGCAAGGGTAAAAAATTCTCCAGCGGGAAAGCCGGGGTTCCCAATCCATCCTGATTGCTCACCATTACAAACCGATAATCCGTCTCCATTGCAAGCTGCCTCAAGGCTCCGATAACTCCCGGAATAAATTCGAATTTTTCCAGACGATCTATCTGTTGGTCGACAGGCGGTTCCCGTAATATCGTCCCGTCCCTGTCTACAAATAATATTTTTTTCTTCAACATACTTCTGTCTTTTTTTCCGATTTCCACTCAGCCAATAAGGCCAATAATCGGTCGTTTTCTTCCGGAACCCCTATACTGATACGTAACCCTCCTTCCACCAGAGGAGGAATATTTCGCAACCGGACAACCATCTTTTGCTGAACTAAAAAATCATACAATTCCCGAAAATCGTCTAAAGTGACCAGTATAAAGTTCGCTTCGGAAGGAAATACAGACCGGAATATGTCCAATTGCACGAATGCCCGGAATAAACGTTCTCTTTCCTTTTTTATAACCCTCAGTTTTTCCTGAAACTCTTCCCGTTGTTCCAAAACATCCAAAACAGTACGCTGCGTCAGAACACTAATATTATAAGGTGCTTTTACCCGGTTCAATATCCCGATCAAAGCCGGGGTTCCATAGCCAATCCCCAAACGCAGACCTGCCATTCCCCACGCTTTAGATAAAGTCTGTAATACAAATAAATTTTCATGCCGTCGTAATAAAGTAAGGGCTGAAGGGAATTCCGTAAAATCAATATAGGCTTCGTCTACGACCACCAAACCCATAAATTTTTCGCATATTTTTTCAATCTCGGCCAAAGGGATTACATTCCCCAAAGGATTGTTCGGCGTACACAAAAAGATCAGTTTTGTAGAAGCATCCGATTGACGTTCCACCTCCCTCCAATCCGGCTGCAAATCAGTCTGAAGATTAATTTTCCGGATTTCTACGTCATTAATAGCACCACACACTTCATACATCGAATAACCGGGAGAAAAAACAATCAGATTGTCTTCCCGGGGCTGACAGAGGCTTCGGATAAGCAGATCAATGATTTCATCACTCCCGTTACCCAGAATCAAACGGCTTTCTTCCACTTGCTTATAGGCTGCTAACTTCTTTTTTACCATCCGTTGATAAGGATCCGGATAACGGTTAAAACCATTGTCAAACGGATTTTCATTGGCATCTAAAAAGATCGCTTCGCTTCCCGCATATTCTTCCCGGGCACAGGAGTAGGGCTGTAAAAGCCGGATATTTTTCCGGACCAGATTTTGAACCTTCATCATGCTTCTTTTTCTGTTTCTTTATTGGTGACTCTGATCTGTACTGCATTTTTATGTGCTTCCAGCTGTTCCTGTTCCGCCATCGTCACAAGCACCGGAGCCAAATAACGAAGCCCTTTTTCACTAATTTCCTGAAAACTGATTTTTTTCACAAAAGTGTCTACATTAATTCCGCTATACGCTTTGGCAAAAGCGCTGGTTGGCAAAGTATGATTGGTTCCGGAAGCATAATCCCCGGCACTTTCGGGGGAATAATTTCCCAAAAAGACAGAGCCGGCATTCTGAATGGCAGCTATATAGTCCCGATAGTTTTCGATATTCAAGATAAGATGTTCCGGAGCATATTCATTTACAAATTGTATACATACCTCCGGATTTTCGAACACCACAAATCTGGCATTCTCCCAAGCCGCCCGGGCAATTTCACAGCGAGGCAACAGGTCTATTTGCCGTTTCACCTCTTTCTCAACTTTTTCCAGCATATCCGGACACCAGCTTACAAACACGACCTGGCTGTCTTTACCGTGTTCTGCCTGCGACAACAAATCGGCAGCAATATATTCCGGACGGGCAGTCCGATCGGCAACGATCAGAACTTCTGAAGGACCCGCAGGCATATCCATAGCAAGCCCGTAATTTCCGGCAAAGCGCTTAGCAGCAGTAACATACTGATTACCAGGACCTACTATTTTGAAGACCCGGGGTATTGTCTCCGTCCCGAAAGTCATCGCTGCAATAGCCTGAACTCCTCCCACTTTATAGACAGCGGTTGCTCCGCAATACCGGGCAGCCCATAAAATAGCCGGAGGAACCCGTCCCTCCCGGTCAGGAGGAGTACAAATCACAATTTCCCGGCAAAGAGCTATACGGGCCGGTATAACCAACATTAAAACGGTAGAAAATAAAGGAGCACTGCCTCCCGGAACATACAACCCGACCTTTTCTATCCCCCTTACCTCCTGCCAACATCTGAAACCGTTCCCGCTTTCATATTCACAACTACCGGGAAGCTGCTTTAGGTGAAAAGCCTCAATATTCCGGGCAGCTTCCCGGATCGCTTCCTTCAAAGCAGGACTTACCCTCCCCTCCGCTTCTTCCATTTCTTCCTCACTCACCTTGAAATTTCCGATACGAACCCGATCAAAATACCAAGTATATTTCATCAAAGCTTTGTCTCCCTCTTTCTGTACTTCCATAAAAATAGCACGACATAATTTTTCCAAATCATCGTTACCGATTTGTGGACGGGCCATGATTTTTCCCCAATCCTGCAAACTTGGATTTATCCATTTTTCCATTTTATTTATCTTTAAAATTTGTTTACCAATTCTTTACCTAAACTTACAGCTATTTTATCCTATAGAATCATCTTTTCTATCGGGATAATTAAGATTCCTTCAGCTCCTGCTTCCTTTAAACTTCCGATTACCTCCCAAAATTTATTTTCATTCACCACAGAGTGAACCGACACCCAACCTTTTTCTTTTAAAGGCAGTACAGTAGGACTTTTCATCCCCGGCAATAAAGCACATATCCGGTCCAAAGCAGTCTCCGGCGCATTTAATAATATATATTTACTGTTTTTCGCCGCCAACACGGCTTTAATCCGAAAAACGAATTGATCCAATAAAACCCGTTTCTCTCCTTCTAAGCAAGGATTGGCGACCAGAATGGCTTCCGATTCAAAAATTTTATATACTTCCTGCAAACCGTTTTTGAAAAGTGTACTCCCGGAACTCACTAAATCGCAAATAGCATCCGCTAATCCGATATTGGGAGCGATTTCGACAGAACCGGAAATTTCATGTATTTCAGCCTCAATCCCCTTCTCCGTCAAAAAATCTTTTAAAGAATTCGGATAAGAAGTAGCAATCTTTTTCCCCTGTAAATCAGATAAATCGGTAAATTCCATACTTCTGGGAACAGCGATCGATAAACGACAACGGGAAAAACCTAAATCCAACACATGAACAATTCCCGTTTTTTTCTCTCTCTCCGTATTATCTCCGATAATAGCTATGTCCGCTACTCCATCTTTTACATATTGAGGAATATCGGAATTCCGTAAATACAACACTTCCAACTGAAAATTAGAAGCCTGAGCCATCAACTGGTCCCTTCCGTTATTAACCGATATTCCACATTCCTTCAATAAAGTCAAGGAATCTTCATTCAACCGGCCCGATTTCTGAATTGCAATTTTTAGATTAGTCATAAGGTTCGTTTTATTAGAAAGCCGAACCTGAATCAGAAAGGAAATAAAAAAGCCCGCCTGATTCAGGCGAGCTTATTATACTTTAAAATAGATTACGGCATAACGGCATCATCTCACCTGAAGACAGTGATGGCAATGATGATGGTTATGATGTAATACAATACGATACATGATTTTTCTCTTTATGTGCGACAAATGTAAAAGTAAAAATTTATTTTCCAAAGCTTTTTTAAAAGAATGTTAGATTTTTAACAAGATTCCTTCTGTTTGCTAATTCCTTCCAAAATTTTTCTGCTCTCTCCCTTTTTCTGTCAAACAGAAATTATTGAATATATAAATTTCCATTCCGGATTTCTAAATCTACTTTTCCGGTTCGCTTCTTATTTCCAATAAAACCGGTTTCTACAAGTACATTTTTCTCAGAAGTAGGTTGCTGACTCAGCTGGAAATCGGCAGGCAGATCCATTTTTAAACTCTTATTATGCTTTAATTCCAAATTATAGCCTGCTCCTTCCATAAAGGTCAAACCGACTTTTGTATAATTCGTTCTCAACTGGATTAATGAAAAATCGGTATGAATATTCCGGATATTTATTTCTCCAAAACGCATGGTCATGCTCAATTCATTTCCAAGATCCTGAATTTCAAATTTGGTAGAATTGGCCGTACCCGACATCTCTTCAATTTCTCCCAAATCCAGCTCTCCATTCTGGGAAGTAATATTCAGCTTTGCCGCAGTTGCCAGATTACCGGTACATTTCTCTAAATTCAATTTAGCCTCTCTGACTTTCTCTATCTTTAAATTGCAATCTTTGAATTGTCCATTCAGGGTATTCACATCATCAACCACAAAGTTCCCCCCACTCTGTAAAATTTGCAATACTCCGTCCTTCATTTTACCCAATTGAAAGTTACCGTTTTTAATATCGATAGCCAGATCTCCCTCAAAATTGTTTATAAATACATTTCCTTCTGTATTAATAATTCTCAATTTCATCCCATAAGGCAATACCACTTTGTAAACAATATTGATCTCTAATCCGGAAAGCAATTGCTTAAAAAACACATCTTTCCCGAAAGTAGTCTCCACATTCAAAAAGCCCCCGCTCACGACATCCTCGATATGGATATATTCTATAAATTCATCAGCCTTACTTTTATTTTTAGCCGTTACACTGATGGTAGCCGTCACATCAATCTTGTCTGCTTTTTTCTGTTCCACATCAATCTGCCCGTAACGATTTGACAAAACTACTTCTGTAATACCAGCTTTATCAAAACTTTTCTGATATTCTTTTTTACTGGTTTGTGCATAGAGTGTTACCCCCATAAATATCATCCCTAAAATAAATAAAGTCGTTTTCATAAGCTTAGTCATTTTATATAAGTTAGTTCTTTTCTTCTTCCATTTTGTTATATCGGGCAGCCAGATAAGCAATCATATTACTGAATGTCTTGACCGCCTGCTCTGTTTGAACAGAAATCTCTTTTTTCTCCAATCGCAACATCAAAATCCCATACAAAGCATTTAAGGCTAATTCTACGTCACCGACACTTTCATCTACGCCCGACTTTTCCCGGAATTCCACCAAATTTGCTGCTGCCTGCGCAACAATCTGTTGGTAACGCATATCCCGGGTTTCGTGCAAAAGGAAAAAATGCAATTCCGTCAATTCATTTACATCATTTTTCAATACTTGTATATGACCGCTTTTTTCCACTTTTTCCAAACGCATCATCTCGATGAGATTCTCATACCACTCATGCATCTCTTTCGCCGTCGCTTCATCTATCCGATAACTTCCGATGAGCTTTTCGTCTACTTGCCGTATATCTAAATTCAATGCCCGTAACATCGCTTCTACCTGCCACATATATAAAATATATTCGGCAATATTGGTCTTTTTTTTCTCCCGCGCAATCAGCATTGTCCTGTATTTTTAATCTTCTTCATAGTTTTTCATCCGATCAATCATTCTCCTGTCCCGTTTCGTAGGCCGCCCACTCCCTTTTTCCCGGTATTCAAATCCGTAAGCTCTGGCCGCATTTAATAAATCGAATTGTTCTTGAGGCGTTATATCTTCTACAAAATTTACAGCCAATGGAGCAGACATTCTCTTATCTGTAAGTTCTTTTACCCGGTATTGCCGTTCAATCGGAGCCAAGCGCACTTTTATCACTTCCCCCAACCGGACTTCCCGGGAAGCCTTTACAGGGATATCGCCTATTTTTACGTGCCCTTTGTTACAAGCCTCCGCAGCCAGGGAACGGGTTTTAAATATCCGTACCGCCCATAACCACTTATCTATCCTAACTTTATCTCCTTCCAACATAAGCTCTCCGTAAATTTTCAGATTATTCCGATTCTATTATCTTCTTTCCATTAAAAGAAGTCATCGTTTTAGATAATCCCAACAATACAAAACTACTAATAATTTCTTTACTACGTTCTAATAAAGCATCCATATGCTTGATTTCTTCCTCTTTCCACCCCCCTAATACATAATCGACCTGTTGTCCCTTTTTAAATTCATTTCCAATACCGAAACGTAAACGGGCATAATTGGTTGTCCCCAGACAAGCATTAATACTCTTCAAACCATTATGCCCCCCATCGCTTCCTTGTCCTCTCAGTCTAAGTGTCCCAAAAGGTAAAGCCAGATCATCCACCAGAATAAGCAGATCTTCTAACGCAATCTTCTCTTTCTGCATCCAATAACTGACAGCTTTACCACTTAGATTCATATATGTGTTGGGCTTTAATAATATCAACGGACGCCCTTTCAATTTGACTTCCGACACTGCTCCATAACGCCTATCTTCAAAAACAACATTGGACGCCTTTGCAAAGGCGTCCAATACATTAAATCCGATATTATGCCGCGTATCTTGATATTCCGGGCCGATATTACCCAACCCTACAATAAGATACTTCATATCTCACTTTTTAACTATTTCTTATCCCCCGCTTCTACAGATTTAGAGGCTCTTGTTACCTTCACTTGTGCGATTACAACTTCCTTCGCATTTACAACTTCAAAATTATCGAAAGATAATTCTTTTACTTTAATCGATTTTCCTAATCCCAAAGAAGTCACATCCAATTCCACTTCTCCCGGTAAATTAGCAGGTAAAGCTTTTACTTTCAGCTTCCGGATCACTTGAACCAACTTACCACCGGCTTGTACACCCTCTGCAAATCCTTTCAATTTTACAGGCACTTCTATAATAACCGGCTTTTCAGCAAAGATGTGATAAAAATCAATGTGCAAAATACGGTCTGTCACGGGATGAAATTGTATCTCACGCATCACAGCTTCGTAAGCATTTCCATCAATCATTATTTTTACAATGTATACGAAAGGAGTATAGACCAATTTTGACAAATCTTTTTCTACAACAGAAAAATGAATATTCTCCTTTCCACCATACAATACACAAGGAACTTTTTTCTCTTCTCTTAATACTTTTGTTGCTTTTTTCCCTAAATCGGTTCTTAGTTCTCCTTTTAATTCAAATACTTGCATAATACATATGTTATGTGCTACTCAAAAACAAATTTAAACTCCGGGGATCTAAGTCAATTTGTTCTCCCATTGCACTGATTTCTATTATTCCCCGATTAAAACAGTGGGGCAAAGATATAAATTCTATTGTAAACAGAAAAACATAATCCTGAATTTTTCCTTTTAAATCTGCTGGATAAGAGACGTCCGGGGCCTCAAACGACTCGGAAATTATACCCCTTAAAAAAATGAATTTTCACCCTACACTTATAAAAACAGGAAAGGCTCCCCGGGACAGTATTATCGTATGTGTGTGTGTTGGGAAAGATACTGCCTCACCGGGGAAGCCCCTGTTTTTCTCTTATTACGTATCTTTTTCCCCAGTGTTTCAAGGTTTAATAACTATTAAACCTCTCTATTTTTTTTTCAATTCCCAATAAAACTGCAGAAAACCTTTTTTCTTTCAAATATTGGTTTTAATTTTGCCCATTATTAATCAATAAAACTTAAAAAAATGGCTTACGTAATATCTGATGATTGTATCTCTTGTGGTACATGTGAAGGAGAATGCCCGGTAGGAGCAATCTCAATGGGTGCTGATCACTATCAAATTGATCCAGACGCATGTACAGAATGTGGCACTTGCGCTGGAGTTTGCCCAGTGGAAGCTATTAAACAAGCCTGATAAAAATAAAAAGCGACTTTTGTCGCTTTTTTTTTGAGTTTATATCTTCACTGACATTCTGCTTTTCGAAAGCACTCATTTCATAACAGCATCCATTCGGATATCGTGGGGCTCCGTCGGCACTTCTTCCACAAACTGAAAAGCAAAACACACACCTATTTTATAGGCCTTGCAATTTTGTAAAATCTTATCGTAATATCCCTTCCCACGCCCTAAGCGGTTTCCTGCCTCGTCAAAAGCCATACCTGGGACCAGTATTAAATCAATCCGGTCAAAATCTGTAAATACCTCTCCTACCGGTTCGGGTATTGCATACCCTTCTCCCGGGCACAATCTCTCCTCCCCATCAAAATAACGCAATTCCAATTCCCCTCCTTTGACACAAGGCAGTAAAAAAATTTTTTCCCGGGACCAACGCTTTATAAAATCATGAGTATACAACTCATCTTCCAACGACCAATAAGCTAAAATTATTTTCGCCTGCTGAAAATGCTTATCCTGCTCCAATTTTTTCCAAACCTCCAACGACAGCAGCCTTCTCTCTTCCTGGGTGTATTTCTTTTTTAGTTCCCGAATGTATTTTCTCAGTTCCTTTTTATCCATTTTATCCGAATTTAATCGTCAGAAACATAGTATTCTTCACGTCTGAAAAATCCTTATAAGTATTCCCTTTTTACGCTCCCATTCTCCCTTTATCACAACGACAAAGCATCCCATTATCCCTGATTATTCACCTGTTCCAGCTTTTCTTTATCGATAATTTTTATTTTTTTCCCGTCCAATTCCACAATTCCTTCGCTGGCAAAATGAGAAAGCGTACGGATGGCATTGGCTGTCGTCATATTGGACAAATTGGCCAGGTCTTCCCTCGTCAGGCATACCTTTAAGGTAGCATTGTCTGCCTCATAACCATACGTATCTTTTAAAACCAACAAAGCTTCTGCTAATCTTCCCCGAATATGCTTTTGAGTAAGGGTCACGGTTCTCCGATTTGAAAATCCCAGATCCGTAGCCAATGCACGGATAATACTCATGGCAAATTCAGGATTGGTACGGACAATATCGAAAATCAAATCGGTTTTAATACGACAGACGATCGAATCCTCTAAAGCTTCTGCCGATGCAATATGCATTTCTTCTGCAAAAAAAGCTCTGTAACCAATAAAACCTATCGGCTTTGCCATTCGGACAATCTGCTGTCGTCCGCCGACACCTTCTTTAAAAATTTTGACTTTCCCGCTTACAAGGCATAATAACCCGATAGGCATCCGGCCTTCCTGATAAATCAAATCTCCCTTTTTGTAAGAAATACAAATAGTCGTCTCCGTAATTTGCTGCTTTACTTTTCTGTCTAATTCCGACAACAAAGAATGAGGACTTTCAATGCAAATCTGACATAAATTATAATGGAGATCGGGATCGTTGATAATCTGCATAATTAATTATTTAAAAAGGTATTCTTCTACCCCTACCAAAAGCTTTTTTACTTACTTTTAATATAGGCGGACATTGATTTCTTTTATATTCATTCCGATCTACTAAACGGATAACTTTATCTACCGTTTCCCGCTGATAACCTTTTTCACAAATACTCTCCAAAGATAAATTTTCCTCTATATATAATTTTAAAATAGGATCTAAAAGCGCATAATCCGGTAACGAATCCTGATCTTTCTGATTGGGGCGCAATTCAGCCGAAGGAGCTTTGCGTATCGTATTTTCGGGGATAAGAATTCCCTCCCGGTTTATATCCTCAGCCAATTTATATACATCCGTTTTATATACATCCCCAATCACCCCTAAAGAACCGCACATATCCCCGTAAAGTGTCCCATAACCGACAGCTACCTCACTCTTATTCGAAGTATTCAAAGCAATATATCCGAATTTATTCGACATAGCCATTACCAAAGCCCCCCGGATACGAGCCTGCAGATTTTCTTCAGCTACATTAAAAGGCTTATCCCCAAAAACAGGAGAAAGAAGGCTCAGGTATTGATCGTATATTTCCTTTATCGGCAACAATTGATGAGAAATTCCCAAATTTTCTGCCAAGTCATAAGCATCTTGCAAAGAGTGGTCCGAAGAATAAACAGAAGGCATCAAGACTCCCATTACATTCTTTGCCCCAATCGCTTCAGCCGCTAAAGCCGCTACGATGGCAGAATCAATCCCTCCGGAAAGCCCTAAAATAGCCCGCGTAAATCCGTTCTTTTCGAAAAAATCCCGGATACCGTGCACCAATGCCCGGTGAACTAAAGAAATATGAACTCCCCGATGCTCTGGTATAGCCGGCAAAGAACCCATCTCATGGGTATCCACAACCTGAAAATCCGTTTCGAATTCCTTCAAACGAACCACTAATTTACCTTTATAATTGTATCCCAAAGAATTCCCATCCAATAAAATCGAAGTCGCCCCTCCCACCATATTTACAGTCAAAATATTCTTTGAATATTTGTAGGACAAATTCTTTAAAATTTCCTGACGGGAAATCAAACTTTCCGTAGTGAAAGGAATAATTCCCAAATAAAGGACAATATGATCCGAACGATCTATATATTCCGATTCGTATTCATCAAAGAGAATGCGGATCTTCTGATTTTTATAAGTAAGAGGGGTATTTTCTTCTCCAGCTACAAAATAACGGCTTTCCTCAAACACATCATAATCACTCAATATGGTTTTATGAACACCATCCGTCACTTCCCCATTCTGGATGAAATAAGCAGAATTATACATAATTCCACTTTGTATATCTAAATTAGGAGCCCCCACAATAGCCGCAATACCCTCACATTCCATAGCCAACCGATCTACAGCTAATCTGCATTCATCCACAAAAGCCTCTTTTTCCAGCAAATCCTGTGGAAAAGGTCCGCAAATAGCGAGTTCCGGAAATACAATTAAATCCGCTCGAACCTGCTGCGCTTTCTTTATAGCTTCCAGCATTATTTCGTAATTTTTCTGGACATTTCCCGTTATATAATTGAGCTGAGGAATAGCAATACGCATAATTTGTCTGAATTTAAGGGTTTATTTATAAGAAATCACTCGATTTTCCCATCAATCAATCAGTTCAATACCCCGGATTTCTCCTATTTCTCTGTGGTAAAATTACGATTTTTAGATTTAAAATAAGTAAAAAGCATAAATAAGTTTATAAGTACTTCCCTTTCTTGTTTTGCAAAACACACTCGCAGAGCCTCGTCCCTAAAAGAAAAATATTTAAAAGATAAAAGTATCCGGACATTCAAAGGTATACACCTTCTCTCAGCAACTACTTATTTTCCGGCAATTAAGAAGAAATACAGCTACTGCTCCCTTAGGCAGCCATGAAATATCTTGCCACTTCACCCAAAGAAAATTACACACTAGGGACGTGCCCTACTGTGTAAAATAATAAAAAATTTTACCTGAAAACAAAAGCAGTCCTGACCCTCCACCCCCTGAACACAATAAAAAAACCCTGACAACTCTCGTCGTCAGGGTTCCTAAATTCGGCGCCTACCTACTCTCCCACCTTTAGGCAGTACCATCGGCGTGAAAGGGCTTAACTTCTCTGTTCGGGATGGGAAGAGGTGGATCCCCTTTGCTATAGGCACCTGTTAATATTTTCCAAATTAATGATTACGTACCAATGAACACGCTTGTCCAGTAATCTTAGATCTGGTAGCGAGAGGCGGGCTTGAACCGCCGACCTCATGATTATGAATCATGCGCTCTAACCAGCTGAGCTACCTCGCCTTAATTTGACATATTACCGGAAAGTTAAAAAATATATAATTCACTATAATGAAGCTATC
>ERZ1673738.274-NODE-274-length-100823-cov-9.461793_pt1 | contig 100823 bp, 53 predicted proteins | sample MGYA00580198_ERZ1673738 | MGnify/ENA primary metagenome ERZ1673738 (study PRJEB41218, sample SAMN15661784) | gut metagenome | host: Homo sapiens | place: Canada: London | collected 2015-08-20/2019-03-30 | study: EMG produced TPA metagenomics assembly of... | reverse complement strand
CCGATAGCGAACAGACCCGGAATAGAAGTCATCAATTCATAATCTACCCAAATACCACCCATTGTGTAGTGGATAGCGGGGAATATCATCATCGGAGTTTTATATGGATTCTCGTCGGTGATTTCTTCGTACATATCGAAGAGGTTACCATAACGGGCACGAACCACATCCTCACCCAGACGATCGATGGCATATTTGAAATCAAGGAAAACGGCCAAGCCGGTATTGTTTACACCGAAACCTGCATCGCAACGTTCTTTGGCAGCACGTGATGCCACGTCGCGAGGTACGAGGTTACCGAATGCCGGATAACGACGTTCCAGATAGAAGTCACGATCTTCGTCGGGTATATCATTCGGTTTTTTAGTTCCTGCCTGCAATGCTTTGGCATCTTCGATCTTTTTCGGAACCCAGATACGACCGTCGTTACGGAGAGATTCAGACATCAGCGTCAGCTTAGACTGTTTGTCGCCGTGAACAGGGATACAGGTCGGGTGGATCTGTGCAAAACAAGGATTAGCAAAATAAGCACCCTTTTTGTAGCACTGGATGGCAACAGAACCGTTGGAGCCCATTGCATTGGTTGAAAGGAAGAAAGCATTTCCGTAACCGCCTGTACCGATAACTACGGCATGAGCAGCGAAACGTTCAATTTCCCCGGTTACGAGGTTGCGGGCAATGATACCACGGGCGCGTCCTTCGATTATAACAAGGTCGAGCATTTCATAACGGGTGAACAATTTTACAGTACCTTTCTGTACCTGACGGCTCAATGCTGAATAAGCGCCCAGCAACAACTGCTGTCCGGTCTGGCCACGGGCATAGAATGTACGTGATACCTGCGCACCACCGAAAGAACGGTTGTCGAGCGTACCACCGTAGTCACGGGCAAAAGGAACACCCTGAGCTACACATTGGTCGATGATGGCATTGGATACTTCTGCCAGACGGTAAACGTTGGCTTCGCGTGCACGGTAGTCACCACCTTTGATTGTATCGTAGAAAAGACGGTATACAGAGTCGCCGTCATTTTGATAATTCTTAGCTGCGTTGATACCACCTTGTGCGGCGATGGAGTGAGCACGGCGTGGAGAATCCTGGATACAGAAGTTGAATACTCTGAATCCCATTTCACCCAGAGAAGCGGCTGCAGATGCGCCGGCAAGTCCGGTTCCTACAACGATAATGTCGAGACGACGTTTGTTGGCAGGATTAACAAGTTTTTGGTGAGCTTTATAGTTACTCCATTTTTCGGCTAACTGGCCTTCAGGAATTTTAGAATCTATTTGAGTCATAATGCTATTTACGATTTAATCATTTACAATTTTAAAATTTAGCAAGAAGCGCCGCATAACGATTGAACGTAGAATACGACTACTACCAGTGCAAAGCAGATGACAACGATTGTTGAATAGATGTTAGAGATGCATTTCCAACGATTGATCCAAATCTTGTTGTTCCAGCCCAGTGACTGCATAGAGCTCCAGAAGCCGTGAGTCAGGTGGAACCAGAGAGCGGCCAGCCAGATAAGATAAAGCACTACGTATACCGGATTAGAGAAAGTGTTGGTGATGTGATAAACACCGTCGGCAGCATAAGTAGTATCTACTACTGCACCCATGTTGTGCATCAATTCGGGGAGCTGCATTTTAGCCCAGAAATTGAACAGGTGAAGACCTAAGCCCAGAACCACGATGATACCTAAAACAAGCATGTTTTGTGAAGCCCATTCCACAGTTTTGGGTTTATCTACTACGGCATAGCGTTCGCTGCCGCGTGCTGCACGATTCTGAATCGTCAGCCAGAAGGCATAGATAATGTGAATCACGAAGAGGGCAGCCAGTCCTAAGGTAGCCACCAACGCGTACCAGTTTGCTCCCAGGAACTCACAAACCAAGTTGTAACCCTCAGCCGAGATGATCGCAACAAGGTTCATCGCCATGTGAAACGTTAGAAACAGGACAAGGGCGATACCGGTAACGCTCATCACCACTTTCCTTCCTACAGATGAATTACTTAACCACATAAATGATTGATTTTAAATTATTTAATTGTTAGAACTATAATTTCTTTTTTACATGCCTATTTCTCTTCGTGCAAAAGTACAGGAAATACATTGATTAACCAAAGAATTAAAGAAATAATTCTTTAATGAAAAGGGGGTATTATTTCTTACTAATATTCTCCCCTTTGGCTGCACGTGATCTCAGAGCACGGGGAGAATCTCCGAAAGAGGCTTTACAAAAATGGGCAAAATGTGACAAGGAGTCGAATCCGTAACGCGTGCTGATGTCGGTAATTCGCTCTTTGGTATGTTGCAGATCGTCAAGAATTCCCTCACGCTTTTTGTCGAGTATCCATTCGTACACCGGTACTCCATACATGTTTCTGAACAGGCGCCGGAAGGTAGTAACGGTATATCCGCCCAAATGGGCGAATTCTTCTACATTCTTTACCTTATTATAATTCTGCATGATGAAGTACTGGAAACTTTCAGTATACGTACTGATGGGATAAAAAAAGTTACTTAGTTGGGGGCGCGGATAGTAGCAGGTAAGAAGGAATACGAGTTCCTGACTTTTAATCTCGATAAAAGGTCCGCATGAAATGCCTTCTGTTAAGTATTCTCCCAAGTCTGTTATGAACCGGCTGAGCCGGTAATTCATCACCAAGGGAGTATAGGTCAGCGGGGCTTCGGAAGTATTTAAGATTTCGCGGTAATAACTTTCACATATTTGTGGCAATTCATTGAACCAGTATACGATATATTCCACTTCTGTCAGTGCCAGTAATTCGATTTTGGAGCCGATGGCCTGAAGGATAAACTGCCCGTCACGTAAGCTGGTTCCGGGGTATTCCTGGCTATTCACGAGGAGTTCTCCCTTTATCATAAACAGTATGCAGTTTTGTGTGCACTTGTCGGCAGGGAAGTGTTGTCCCCTGGGAAAGTTCCTATAGACAAATGTACCTTGAGCAGCTTTGGGGCATTGTGCACAGTCGGTAAATCTTTTACAATAACTGTTTTTTATCATGAATTAAAGTGAGAAGCTATGGTTGTCAGGCAACAAAGATATGATATTTTTTATGAAAACTCAATATTTTTGCTATATCTTTGTCTTGTCTAATAAATGAAAATGGTGATGAGGAAATTAATGATTGCGTGTGTTGCAGTGTTCTGTACTATGGGAATTCAGGCACAAAACTGGGATATAAATACGTTGCATAAAATTAATAGTATGGACGGGAAATTTGTGCGGAATTATAGTAAAGCATTTTCTCGCTCGGCTCCTTATATTTCGGTGGGAGTGCCTGTCGCTATGGCAATTTATGCCGGTATAGGGAAGGACAAGGAGTTGTTAAAAGATGCCGTATATATTGGTACGAGTGTGGCCGAAGCTGTGGTGCTGACTTATGGCATAAAACACATGATCGATCGTGAGCGGCCGTATGACCGATATCCCGGGCGGGTATATCCGTATAGTACGGAAAGCAGTCCTTCGTTCCCGTCCAGCCATACGGCGGCAGCTTTTTCGTTGGCTACTTCACTGAGTATTAAATATCCCAAATGGTATGTGATTGCTCCTTCGGCTGTTTGGGCCTGTTCGGTAGGCTTTTCCCGAATGAATGAGGGGGTACATTATCCTTCGGACGTGATAGCAGGAGCGGCTATCGGCGCAGGTTGTGCAGTCGTTAATATTTATGTCAATCGTTGGTTGAACAGTTGGCTGTTCGGAGAAAAAAAACAGGTCGCTTTTACCTATTAAAAGCCTGTTTTTAATTTTCACTTATAAATAAAAACGGGGATGTAAATGTGTCAAAACTCCCCTTTTATCGAAATCACCCTCGCTACAACTGCTTGAGCTGCACTCCTAAAGTTTTATGTCCAACTTTTGGGGTGCAGTTCATTTTTAGTTTATGAGAATTTCGACACACCCTCATTTTCTTGGAGGGGGATATGCACCCTTCATTTATTTCAGCATTTGTTCGTACTCCTTTGAACTTAATATCTCCAGTGCCCGTTCTACACTTTTATTTGTTTTATTCATTACTTGGAAGTATTCGTTCATATCCCATAAATCGCGGGCAATGAGTGCTTTCAGTTGGGTTTTGATAAGAGGCAGAGCCTTATTGTATTGTTCTTCGTTGAATTCGATTTTCTCTTGATCTGCCATTTCACGCATCGTTTTCAGCAATTCATCATCTACTTCGAATTTCTCATTGAAAGTTTCAAACTTTTTGTATTTATTCAATAATTCTTTCCGATGCTTTTCGATGTATTTCATGGTCAGTTTGATAATTACCCCTTTGGCCACGAGATTGCGGTGATAATCCGTATACAGAGTGGTATCGATCGGCACAAAATAATCGGGCATGATACCTCCGCCGCCGTAAACGGTACGTCCTAATTTTTTAGTCTGGCATTTTAGTGAATCCGGAAAGTGGATACTGTCTGCATTCATCAACTCACCACGATTGAAACGGTCTATCAAATCCTGATTATATTTCTTTTGATTATTCTCACTGTCACTGTTCCTGCCTGATAATTTGGTATCTGCTGTGCTATCGTAAGGTTTTTGAATGCAACGGCCTGCGGGAGTATAATACCGTGCTATGGTCAATCGGATCATTGAGCCATCGGGCAGGTCGATAGGACGTTGAACCAGTCCTTTTCCGAAAGAGCGTCGTCCTACAACTACACCTCTGTCCCAGTCTTGGATGGCTCCGGTCACAATTTCACTGGCTGAGGCGGAATATTCGTCTACCAGTACGACCAAGCGTCCTTTACGGAAATTTCCCGTACCTTTTGCGAAAAATTCACTGCGCTGTGCCGTTCTTCCTTCTGTGTATACAATCAGCTCTTTTTCCCCGAGGAATTCATTGGCAAGGTCGATAGCTGCGTTCAGATATCCTCCTCCATTACCTTGAAGATCGAGGATAAGGTCTTTCATACCTTTGCTCTGCAACTCTTTCATTGCTTTTAGAAATTCTTCAGCGGTGGTAGCTCCAAAACGGTTGATACGGATATAGCCTGTTTTCGGTTCGATCATATATGCGGCATCCAGACTAAGGATAGGGATTTTGTCGCGTTTCACTGTGAAAAGCAACGGATCATTTACTTCCCGTCGGAGGATGGTCAGGTTTACTTTAGAACCTTTCGGGCCACGAAGACGGCTCATGATATCTTCCGTACTCATTTTCACTCCGGCAATAGCCGTATCGTTGACTGCTATGATACGGTCTCCGGCGAGAATACCTACTTTCTCGGAAGGTCCGTTACTGACAGGTTGTACGACCAATAGGGTATCTTCAATCATCTGAAACTGAACGCCGATACCTTCAAAATTACCCTGTAAGGGTTCATTCATCTTTTTTACCTCTTCCGCATTCGAATAAGTGGAGTGAGGATCGAGTTGTGCCAGCATTTTGATGATGGCTTCTTCTACCAGTTTATTTTCGTCTACTTTGTCCACATATAAGTTGGCGATAGCGAATTCGGCCATTTGCAGTTTGCGCATGGCAGGAGAACCGAAGTTCTGTGCCTGTGATGTGATAGCCCACAGGCAGGCTAAGAATATATATATTTTTTTCATCATCTTGATTTACTAATCACTAATCATTTATTACTCGTTATTAAATTTCCATCCCTTCCGGAATAAACATACTGATATCTTTATTGTAGCCAAGAAGTTCGCGTACGATGGTAGAACTGACGCAAGTGAGTTCCGGCTCGGTGAATAGTAATATGGTTTCGATTCCGGCCAGTTTGCGATTGATGTCTGCAATGGTCTCTTCATATTCGAAATCTTTTACCGTACGTATGCCGCGAACGATAAATTGCGCACCTACTTGCTGGGCGAAGTCGATGGTCAGACAATCATAAGACATTACTTTTATTCGTGGTTCGTTTTGGTAGAATTTCCGGATCATTTCCACACGCTTCTCTATCGGGAAATAAGTGTTTTTGTTTTCGTTGATACCTATTCCGATGATTACCTCATCCATAAAAGTCAGGGTACGGGTTACTACCGAATAATGTCCGATAGTAAACGGGTCGAACGTGCCCGGGAAAATAGCTCTTCTCATTTTTTTGTTTTATGCTATGTCTTCTTCTATAACCAGATTGTCTATAATAAAGTTTTGCCGTTCCATGGTGTTTTTACCCATATAGAATTCGAGTAATTCTTTTACAAGATCGGTTTTACGCAATGACACTTGCTCCAGACGCATGTCTTTCCCTATAAAGTGTTTGAATTCGTCCGGGGAGATTTCTCCTAAACCTTTGAATCGGGTAATTTCCGGATTGGGGCTTAACTCCCTGATTGCTTTCTGGCGTTCTTCGTCACTGTAACAATAAAGGGTCTTTTTCTTGTTGCGTACACGGAACAGAGGTGTTTGCAGGATATAGACGTGCCCTTTTTTAATCAGGTCGGGAAAGAACTGAAGAAAGAAAGTAATAAGCAGCAAACGGATATGCATACCGTCTACATCGGCATCCGTAGCTACGATTACTTTGTTGTAGCGCAATCCTTCAATGCCGTCTTCAATGTTTAATGCAGCTTGAAGCAGGTTGAATTCTTCGTTCTCGTATACCACTTTTTTGGTCAGCCCGAATGAATTTAGCGGTTTACCGCGCAGGCTGAATACTGCTTGTGTGTTGACATCGCGGCTTTTGGTAATAGAACCACTGGCAGAGTCTCCCTCGGTGATGAATATGCATGAATCTTCTTCGAGTCCTTTACCTTTGGGGTCATTCAGATGAATGCGGCAGTCACGGAGTTTTCGATTGTGCAAATTGGCTTTTTTAGCGCGTTCACGTGCTAATTTGGTTACACCGGCAATGGCTTTGCGCTCTTTCTCGGAGTCTTGTATCTTTTGCAGCATGATTTCTGCTACATCACCGTGTTTGTGCAAAAAGTTGTCTACTTCCTGTTTGACAAAATCGCCGACAAATTTGTTTACAGTTATGCCACCGGGTGACATATTGGTAGAACCTAATTTGATTTTTGTCTGGCTTTCGAACATCGGCTCCTCAACGTTGACGGCAATGGCAGCTACCAGCCCGTTACGAATATCGGTATAATCTTGATTTTTATTATAGAATTCTTTGATCGTACGGGCAATGTGTTCTTTGAAAGCACTTTGGTGAGTACCTCCCTGTGTCGTATGCTGTCCATTGACAAATGAATAATATTCTTCGCCATACTGTCCGGTATGTGTAAAGGCGATCTCGATGTCTTCCCCTTTCAGATGTATAATAGGGTAAAGCCCGGTAGCAGTCATGTTGTCATTCAGCAGATCGACTAATCCGTTTCGGGATAAAATTCGTTGCCCGTTATAGATTATTGCAAGGCCGGTATTGAGATAAGTGTAGTTACGCAGCATCGTCTCGATAAACTCAGGACGGAAGCTGTAGTTCAGGAACAGGGTAGCATCCGGTTCGAAGAAAATATATGTTCCGCTTTCTTCTTCCGTATCCAGTGTTTCGTCTGTAAGCAGATTGCCTTTAGAAAAGGTGGCAATGCGGACTTTACCGTCGCGATAGCTACGTACTTCGAAACGGGAACTCAATGCATTGACGGCTTTTACACCTACACCATTCAGGCCGACACTCTTTTTAAATGCTTTACTGTCATATTTACCACCGGTATTCAAGACACTGACGGCTTCTACCAGCTTTCCCTGTGGGATGCCTCGTCCGTAATCTCGTACACTGACACGCAGATTTTCTTCGACAATGATTTCTATTTTCTTACCGGCTTGCATCTTGAACTCGTCGATACTATTATCTAACACTTCTTTCAAAAGGACATAAATTCCGTCTTCGGAATGTGCACCGTCGCCAAGCTTTCCAATATACATGCCGGGACGTGTACGGACGTGTTCCATGTCGCTCAGATGGCGGATGTTGTCATCTGTGTATTCTACAGGATTGTTGTCTAAAGGTATCAGTTCGTTCTCTTCCATAAACAATAATTTTTTAATGTGCCAATGTGCCAATGTGCCAATGTGCCGATTGGCTACGCATGCAGCTACGCTATGCTAAGGCACCGTTCGGAAACTGGCACGTTGGCATATTGGCACATTGTTCCATTATTCTATCTTTTTTGTAAACGCACGACGACGTTTATGTTGCTCGGTTTTGAAGTATTCCCATTGAGCCTGGACTTTTCCGTTTTCTTCCAGTTCCGGGTTGCTTTCTGCAAATATAAAACCTAATTTTTGATAAACCGGAATTAAATCGGAAAATAACAAAGCGTTAACACCTTTATTCTGGTATTCCGGTTTCACGGCTACAAGCAGCAGATCGAGCATTTTTGCCCGTCGTTTCATGAACAGGGCTTTCAGAAGATAATACCAGCCAAAAGGTAACAGACGCCCATGCGATTTTTGCAGAGCTTCTGATAATGAAGGCATTGAGATACCTACTGCAATCAGTTTGTCATCGGCATCCGTGATAAGGGTTACCATGCGCAGGTCGACGATCGGCAGATACATTTTAACGTACTGGTCTATTTGGCGTTGCGACAGTGGGGAATAACCGTACAACGGACTGTAGGCTTCATTCATTAACTCAAAAATGGCCTGTCCATAGTCTGCGGCAATCTTTTTAGCGGAGGTATATTTTTTTATTTTGAGATTATATTTCCGTTGGATGAGATCGGAGATACGTTTATGCTTTTCCGGTATAGCGTCCGGTATGTAGATTTTATATTCTACCCAGTCAGCATCTTTTTCGTATCCCAACTTCTCCATGTGTTGGGGATAATAAGGATAGTTGTAGATTGTCGCCATGGTGCTGAGCTGGTCAAATCCTTCTATCAGCATACCTTCTGCATCGAAGTCGGTAAATCCCAATGGGCCTTGGATGTCTGTCATGCCTTTGGCTTTGCCCCATTCTTCTACGGTTTTCAGCAATGCAGAAGATACTTCTATGTCATCGATGAAATCTATCCAGCCGAAACGTACATCTTTTTTATTCCATTTCTCATTGGCTTTATGGTTGATAATGGCTGCTACACGGCCTACCAGTTCATCATTTTTATAAGCCAGAAAGTATTCGGCCTCACAAAATTCAAACGCAGCGTTTTTCTTTTTGTTGAACGTATTAAGCATATCGTCATAAAGATCGGGAACAGAATAAGGGTTACCCTTATACATCTTGAAATTGAAACGAATAAACTTTTTTAGTTCTTTTCTTCCAGATACTTTTTTGATTGTAATAGCCATAATTTGTATTTATTTGAGTTTGCAAAGATACGTGATAATCTTTAAATTACAACGGGGAAGTGGCAAAAACTACTGTAATCGCCATTCCCCGTTTTGTGTAAATACAAAGTGGTATCTTTTATGATTTGAAAGGTATGTATAATGTTGTATTTATGATAATGAAAGTATCAGTAGCTGTGCCGTAAGCACGCGCAGAAACATGGCCAACGGATATACGGTAGCATAGCCTACGGCGGGAGCGTCGCAAGAAGTCAGGTCATTCGAGTAGGCAAGAGCGGGTGGATTGGTATTGGCTCCGGACAATACTCCGATGAGTGTATAGTAATTCAATTTACAGCCATAACGTCCGATAAGCCCCGTTATTAATAATGGGATAACAGTGATGATGGCCCCATAACCGATCCAAACATAACCTCCTTCGTTTACAACAGTTTCTATGAATCCCTTACCGGCTCCTAATCCTACACAGGCAAGAAAGAGTGAAATGCCTATTTCTCTAACCATCAGATTGGCACTCATGGTGGTATAAGTAATCATTTTGTATTGTGGGCCGAAACGGCTGATAAGGATCGATACGATGAGCGGGCCTCCCGCAAGTCCCAGCTTGACCGGTTGAGGAATGCCCGGAAACATAAATGGAATACTTCCTAAGATACATCCCAAAGCGATACCTATAAATATCGGAATAAGATTGGGATGGTTCAGTCGTTTCATTGAGTTTCCCAAGACCTTCTCGGCATGTCCTACAGCCAGTTCGCTACCGACTACTGTTACACGGTCGCCCATCTGCAATTGCAGGCTCGGAGCGGCTACAAGGTCTACTCCCGAACGATTGATACGGGTGATATTTGCGCCGAAATTATTTCGTATTTTCAGTTGTGACAGCGTTTTTCCATTCAGTTCGGGTTTGGTAATCAGGATACGTCTTGAAATCAGATTCTTACTAACCTGTTCCCATTCTACCTCCACTTGTTTACCGAAGAAGACCGTGATAGCCTCAATATCTATCGGATTGGAGATAATTAAAATCTCATCATCCAAATGCAGGATAGTACCCGAGTTAACCAATTCCGTCTCTTTGTTTCCTTCATGATAACGTATACGCGAAATAACAAAATTCCGGTTTACCAACGGGCGTATATCTTTAATTGCCTTTCCGTTTATCGCCTCATTTTTTATAACTAAGGTGACGGGACGTACAGTCAGCTCTTGTAAGTGTCCTAATCCTTTTTCCGCATCGGCCTCTTCTTTGGTCGTATTGATATTTAAAATATACTTTAAGGCAAGTAATGAAAGGATAGCACCCACCACTCCGAGTGGATAGGCTACGGCGTATCCCATTGCTATCTCAGGCGCATCGATACCGTTCAGGTCACTGTTGGCCTGCTGGGCAGCACCCAATCCCGGGGTATTGGTGACGGCACCGGAAAGAATTCCGACCATTGTTGTGATGGGAACGCCTGTGGCGAAGTGTAGGATGACGGTAATAACAACACTCAGAAAGATAGTTGTCATGGCGAGCATGTTCAGTGTAAATCCTCCCTTTTTAAAAGCGGAAAAGAAACCAGGCCCTACCTGTAAACCGATGGAGTAGACAAATAATATCAATCCGAATTCCTTTAGGAAGTGTAGCAGATGTTCGTCTAAGCTCAGGTTGAAATGCCCGAATACGATACCGACGAAAAGTATCCATGTGACACCCAATGAAATTCCGGCTATCTTTATTTTAGCCAGTATGATACCGAAGGCTATAACCAACGATAAAATAAGTACGGAGTGTGCCACTCCACCACCCCAAAGATTGGGGTATCCTTCGAAAAGGTTTCTGAGAAGTTCCATAATATAATAAATTTGTCTTTAATGTATCAACCACAGAACCTCGATTAATTGTATCACAACATAGACATACCCATATTTACAGGTATCTCTTTCGCAGGTTCTTTCATTGGATTCATCTTCTTTCACACTGCTTTCCTAATCCCACGAGTAAAAACAGCCTTTGATGAATGGCAGGTCTTCTGACTGACTCCTTATCTTGAAGCCTTCCCGGTTCTATAAAAAGAACCAGTGGCAAAGGTCTGTTTTCAAGATATTAGCAGAGTTTCACAGCAGCGGGACTGTCCGGGATTTTCACCCGATTCCCTTTTAATCCGAATAGTCGAAATGTCTATCCGCAACCAATTCGGGGCAAAGATAGTCGATTTTATAATTCAATGGGGAAGAAACGAAGAAAAAAGATACGGCTGAATATTTTTTCCTTTTCAAGTTGAATTCTTGATTTAATTTCTAACTTTGTCAGCAATATCGGTTTCTGAAGTAGCTTCAATGCGAACCGGAATTAAAAGGGAATCCTGTGAAAATCAGGGACTATCCCCGTAGCTGTAAGTTTTATCTCTTACATTTGAAAGAGAAATGTTACAACAATCTTTGCCACTGGTTATTTTATAGAATCGGGAAGGCGTTGTAATAAAAACAAGTCAGAAGACCTGCCGGTTTCATTACCTCATTCAAGGCTTTCGGGTGAAAGGCGATGGAGTGGATTCTACCGATTTCATTTTATTACTGACCTCCGTGAATTGTCGTATTTGAATAGCTTTATGATGAATTTATTTGTTAAATCTTAATTTATAAGTATGATTAGTTCGGAGATATTTATTATCAAAAGAGATGGGAAAAGAGAAGTGTTTTCTCTTGATAAGATTAAAAATGCGATTGCCAAAGCTTTTTTGTCAGTAGGGAGTTTTGCTACACAGGATGTCATTACCAATGTATTGAGCCGTGTCAGTGTCAGTGATGGAACCAGTGTGGAAGAAATCCAGAATCAGGTGGAAGTAGCTCTGATGGCAGAGCATTATTACAGTGTTGCAAAAGCATATATGCTGTATCGTCAGAAGCATTTGGAAGACCGTGAAGTCAGAGACAAGCTTAGATTCTTGCTTGATTATTGTGACGCTTCCAATCCTGCTACCGGCAGTAAATATGATGCAAATGCAAATGTGGAGAACAAGAACATCGCTACTTTGATAGGTGAATTGCCAAAATCGAATTTTATTCGTCTGAACCGCCGGTTATTGACGGATCGTTTGAAAGATTTGTATGGTAAAGAAGTCTCCGACCGCTATCTTGAACTTTTGAATCATCATTTTATTTATAAGAATGATGAGACTAATCTCGCCAATTACTGTGCAAGTATCACCATGTATCCCTGGTTGATAAACGGCACTGTGGGTGTGGGAGGCAATTCGACGGCTCCGACTAATCTGAAATCTTTCTGTGGAGGATTTGTCAACATGGTATTCATTGTATCCAGTATGCTGAGCGGTGCATGTGCTACTCCGGAGTTTTTAATGTACATGAATTATTTTGTAGGCTTGGAGTATGGACAGGATTACTATAAACACGCTGACAAGGTTGTTGATTTGTCTGCTAAGCGAAGAACGATCGATAAGATTATAACGGATTGTTTTGAACAGATAGTGTATTCTATTAATCAGCCTACGGGTGCACGGAATTTTCAGGCGGTATTTTGGAATGTAGCCTATTATGACAAGTACTATTTCAATAGTCTTTTCGAGCATTTTGTTTTTCCCGATGGAAGTAAACCCGATTGGGATTCTTTGAGTTGGTTGCAAAAGCGCTTTATGAGGTGGTTTAATAAGGAACGCACACGGACCGTTTTGACGTTTCCTGTCGAAACAATGGCATTGCTGACCAAAGATGGCGACGTATTAGATAAAGAATATGGAGATTTTACTGCCGAAATGTATGCCGGAGGGCACTCTTTCTTTACCTATATGAGTGATAATGCCGATTCCCTAAGTAGCTGTTGCCGTTTGCGTAATGAAATACAAGATAATGGTTTCAGTTATACGTTAGGTGCCGGCGGGGTTTCTACCGGTTCGAAGAGTGTATTGACTATTAATCTGAATCGTTGTATCCAGCATGCAGTGAAGTCGGGTATGCTTTATCCTTTCTTTCTGGAAGAGGTCGTCGATTTGGTTCACAAAGTACAACTGGCTTACAATGAGAATCTGAAACAGTTGCAGGCAAAAGGTATGTTACCTTTGTTTGATGCCGGTTATATCAATATGAGTCGTCAATATTTGACTATCGGTGTCAACGGTTTGGTTGAAGCAGCTCAGTTTATGGGAATCGAAATCAATGATAATCCCAAATATGAAGCATTTGTGCAGGAGATTTTGGGTATGATAGAAAAATATAATAAGAAGTATCGTACAAAGGAAGTTTTGTTTAACTGTGAAATGATCCCTGCCGAAAATGTAGGCGTGAAGCATGCCAAGTGGGATAAGGAGGCCGGTTTCCAAACTTTTCGTGAATGCTATAACAGTTATTTCTATATCGTGGAAGATGAGTCATTGAATATTGTCGACAGGTTTCGTCTTCACGGGCATCGCTATATCGAGCATCTTACCGGTGGCTCTGCTTTACATATGAATTTGGAGGAGCATCTTAGTAAAGAACAATATCGGCAATTGTTACGGGTAGCTGCTATAGAAGGTTGTAATTACTTTACATTCAATATTCCGAATACTATTTGCAATAAGTGTAAGCATATCGATAAGAGATATCTGCACGAATGTCCTGAATGTCATAGCGAGGACGTAGATTATCTGACTCGTGTTATCGGTTACATGAAACGTGTCAGCAATTTTTCACAAGCCCGGCAGAAGGAGGCTGCTCAAAGATATTATGCTCCGGTACGCTGATTATGATATTGTTTTTCAAGAGATACCGGGTGAGGTTACTTTGGCTATCAATCTTTCTAATTGTCCGAACAGGTGTAAGGGGTGTCATAGTCCTTATCTGATGGATGACATAGGTGAATTCCTAACTGAAGAAAGTCTTTCATGGCTTTTGCAGAAATATGGTAAAGCTGTGACTTGTGTCTGTTTTATGGGTGGGGATGCTTATCCGTTAGAAGTAGAGCGATTGGCACAGTTTCTCTGTTGCCGTCAGTCCATAGCTCCGGTGAAAGTGGGTTGGTATTCCGGAAAGTCGGAGTTACCTGCCGATTTTAATATGAGTTATTTCGAATATATAAAGTTGGGACCTTACGTGGAAGCGTTGGGTGGATTGAAATCTGCAAAAACAAATCAGCGTTTGTATCGTATTTCCAATGGGAAAATGGAGGATATTACTTATCGGTTTTTGTCAAATCAATTGTTTGTTTGAAAGGATTTCCATGATCACTTTTTATATTCTATGATAGGAATACCTGGATATTTTCATGTATGAAAAAAATCACCCTTACTACAATTGAACTGCACCCCAAAAGTTGGACATAAAACTTTAGGAGTGCAGTTTAAACATGGTTAGAGTGAGGGTGATCTCATAATTATTAAGACTCTATTTATTTAAATAATTTTTTTCGATAATCAGTGTCCACTGAAATGTGCATATAAAGGGAAATGAGTACTAGCAGTACCTGTAATGACTAATGTTGGATCTATTGCATCTTCAGGTATTGTTAATAAAACGACATTGGTATCACCCATACCATCTCTGTAAGCCCGAATTGTAAGTACGCCGCCCGGATATACATCAATTTCTGATGTGCGCTCAATATAATTTTCACCAAGTAGTAATATACCTTGATCATAATCCGTGCACAGTCGTTTCCCATCTAATTCTATAACTAACATTCCAATCCAACCAGAAGTACTTACTTGGATTTTCATGTCTTTAATGACTCTGTTTTCCGAAGTAAAGTTTTGTTGCCCTTTTTCGTTCAATTGTGCCCATACATTGGATGTACATAAAAAGGCGAAAAGTAATAATATGATTTTTGTAATTTTCATAAGCCTAAGTTTTAAAGGATAATACAATGGTGTTTATATTTAATACATTTGAAGAACTAATGTCACTAATCAATAGTCTGTTAGATTTCAAATTAGCAAATAAAAATCAGGTCAATTCTTCAAGAATATTTTTTTTAATATTTATAGAATCAAGTAAATCCATTGGACACTGAATGTATAGGTTGTTTATAACCGATAAATAAATTGTAATCGTTCTGGATAACTTTTAATCAATTAGATTATATTCTGAAAGGAAAGAGGCTGAATATTTCAAAATAGATTTAAGTTCAGCCTCTTTTGCAAATTTAATTATCATCTTTAACTAAAAAATGATAAATCTCTTCTGTTTTACTTTTTTAATAATTTAACAGCACGTACCAACTTTCCATCTTTCAAAACTTGACCTATATAAGTGCCACCACCGACATTAACGTTGATACGAATCATTTCTCCAGCTGCTACTTGCTGTACTTTTTCACAAACAATCGTACCATTCATGTCACAAATACGAACTGTATAAATACCTTCCACAGTGAATTTTACATTTACATGGTCAATAAATGGATTTGGATATGCTTTTAATTCAGCTTCTAAATTCACTTCCTCAACACCATCTGGATTACCTACTGTAATAAATTCGAAGGTTTTGGAGTCAGTTCCCCAACCATTTTCAAGCGTTAAAGTAGCAGAATAAATTCCATTCTTGGCAAATGTAACTTGAGCACTACCTTCCGTGTCAGAACCAGATGCATTTGTTATGTTGCCTTTATTAATAGTCCATTTCGGAGAGGTTGTTACTGGATAAGAAGTTCCTGCAACAAAAGGACATCCAGGTGCATAAGAAGCAGACTCCCATTTAAAGTTTCCTTCACCTTCTCCTGCTCCGGCTGTATAAGAATGGAGGCCACCTAATACACCTTCTTTGCTTCCTTCGTTCATAAATGCTCCTTCTTCATTCGGTTCTGTTTCATATGTCCAGTAACCAACCATGTTTTCCGGGATATTGTTTTTATCAACATCTCCCATTGTTGCTAATACTTCTTCAGCTGTCAAAGCTTTATTCCAGCATTGGAAATTATCCAAAGTACCATCGAGACCTCCAACGTCTTTTGAGGCTGTACCTACAGCAATAACATGAGCTTCTCTCAAACCATATTGGTCTCTTGGCCACCAATCAGGTTCTCCTGTATGTACTTTATAACCATCATCCGCTCCATCGTATGAGGTGACTTCTTGTTTTTCACCATTGATATAGAATGTAAATTTGAAGTTTTTAGCAGCGTCGTAATCAAAAACATAGGCTAAATGTGTCCAAAGTCCTACCTCTAATCTTGACTTGTCATAGTTATAATGTAATTCGTAACTATCTGTAGCAATCCCTTTCCCTCGGAATGCCATTCTATTGATACTACCATCTTTTTTTATGTGAGCCCACATGAATCCCCAGTCTGTCATCGGCCAGCCTTCTTTTTTGTCACGGATATGCAACATACTATTTGTTTCGGCATTAAAGCTGTTAACTTTTACCCAGAAAGCAATAGTAAAAGGCTTGTGAGCTTCCAGTTCCATTTCACCTGCTTTAAATCCAAATCCTAACTCTCCTGTGTTTAGACCTCGAGAACTTGAACCGTCTGCTTCGCGACCTGTATAAGTCATATTGATTGGCTCGGACACTCCTACATGAACATCAGCCTCTTCACCATTGGCTTTCAGACTTAAAATTTGAGGTAATGCTCCTACGCTCTTACTGGTGATTTGGATATAACCGGGGAATTTTCTGGTAGTTTCTACACGATCGCCATCAACATTCGCTTGCGGGCCAGTTACGACCAATGCATAGTTACCTGTTTCAGACAAACCCTCAGGAACAGAGAACAGTGTTACACCCTCTTTCTTCATTACAGAGTTCCCTTTACTATCCAAAATCTCCCAAGTGGCAGCTTCGTGCTTAGGATCCACATAGTAAACCTCGAAATCTTCTCCAGGTTTAATTGTTGTTTTTGTAATCTGAATATTATCGTCTATGATATATTTACCAGTCGAGAGATAATCATCCCATGCAATATCTGATTCGGATTTCATATCCAATGAAACGGCTGATACACCAAAACGAATTTTTGGCTCGGATACTTCATAATCAATCGGAAAAGCAAAGTACATGCCAGCCCAAGAAGTAGTAGCACCTACCAGGACAGGATCTTTACCTTCTTGTTGTGCATAAAGTTTAAACATTGAAGTCTTTACATCTAAATTGTAACATACCTCATTGCCTTTGTCGTTAGGCATTTCAAAAATGATTTTTCCATCTACACCGCTATGGTTGGAAACCAAAACTTTGGTAGTAGTTATGACAGGTTTTGCCGGAACGGCAGAAGTTGCAGTACCGCGAACAATAGAGAATTCACCTAAATGCAAATTTAAGTCTTTTGCATTTTTGAAATGTAGAGCCACCATAGCCAAATCTTTACCATTGAGCACATTCAATGCGCTGGCAATTCTAAATGTTTTTTCTACCCACTCGCCAACTTCGATGGAAGAGCTTTCAATTACTTTCAAATAGTTTTCGCCCAATACGGTGTTTTCGTTACCTCTGGCAGAGAGAGCCAATGTCATGTCAGTGCTACCACCCATTACTTTGTAACGAACTGTAATAACATCACCTGCTGCCAAACGGAATTCCGTCTTAAACATATGTAAATATTCATTGTCGTTTGTGCCGTGTATACGCAATAAAGAACCACCCATCCAAGCGTCGTCCCAGATAAATTCGGCATCCAAACCAGATGCGGGAACATCTTTGACGTCACGGCCTATGAATTTGCTGGAGAACCACCAACGCCAAGTAGGTAAGTAGTCTTGAATACCGATATTATACCATTCTCCATTTGATTGGCGTTGACCACCCCAATTAAAAAACTTACCATTACCTAAATTGAAGTAAGTTATGAATGGTTCTTCGGACAGATCCCATTTTAACGAACTTCTGGCTGTCATAAATTTAGACATACCGAAAAAACTGTAGTTGTTGGCGTTGTAATTCATTGCACTGGTAATAGGCAAATCATTCACCGGATTACGGGAACCACTACTAAACCAACGCTCTACACGTAACATATAAGTACGTTGCTTTACTTCAGATAAGGCCCCTAACTCACCACGTGATTCAAAAGGCATATTTTCACTATGCGCTCCCCAAAGACCGATGGAAAGATTTCTTCCTTCCAAAAGCGGCCAACGGGTTCCGTACTTTGGTTCTGCCCCCTGCATATTGAAACCGCAGTATAAATCAAGTGGATCACGTCCCATGCTCTCTGCTTTGGCAATAGATGCTTCCATTCTGGAAACATTATTCCAGTTATAATTGAAGAACATAGAAACTCTGGGGTTATCACTATCACCGAAAGTTTTTTCATTATGACTTCCTAAACCTTGGTCAAAAGTAATGTTACCATTATCATTGGTTCCATCATACCAAAAGTTTTCAAATAACGGATTTTTACCAGATGCTTTTTGTAATCTATAGAGATCACTGTGAAATGTTCGTAGATTTTCAAGAAGGGTTTGATTACCTGTAGAGAATTCTGAATTATATCCTAATCCGTCTACACCATAATATTCCATATAATCGGCCATCTTTTCCGAGCCAATTTCAGTAAGAGCTTTTAATTCACGTATCCAACCGTCACTGTCACTTAAGCTTGCATTGGGTATTCCTGCTACTACAGAAACACCGATACCATTTTTGTGAGCCACATCGGCAAAATTACCCGGCATGCGTACAAATGGTGCAGACCAATTACCATAGTGGGTAATGTACGACCACATTGGGAATACCTCACTGTCGAATACCCCATTAGGCAATGCATTATTAGGTGGTGTTCCGACAGGTACCCAATACACTAGTTTTTTATCATTATTTGCATCTAATTGCTGATTTACTTGTGTAGCTGCATTGCGAAAATGCTGTTTGGGTTTTACACGGGAAATAAAAAAGTTGTCATCTTCCGTTACCTTATCTCCTTTTGACCAGGTAGATAAAGCAGTACTAAAATGTTCACTTGTCTTTCCCCAATCGATGTAACCTTCTTGCAATTTTTGAGCATTTGCTGTTAATGCAAGAAAAGTTAATCCCGAAAAAATAAGATACTTTTTTTTCATTGTCTTAAAATTTAAAATTAATAAATATATAATCGAGAAAATTATCCGGAAAATAATCCTTATAAATATATATTTTCCGGATAATATGTTGTTTTATGATCCTATAGATGCTTTTAAGGTAAACTTCTTGTCGTTCACCTTAACTGTTACATTTGCATTGATAATAGATGCACCGTTATTATCATAAGCTACAGAAATAGTTCCTGATACAATTTCCGCTTTGGCACCGTCAATATCTAGTGTCATGGCAGAGGTAGCTGCATCATAAGTGCCTGTTGGATCAGACCCCGACACAAAACCGTGGATATAAATACGAAATACCCCATATTCTGAATCTTTTGGAGTAAGTATTACTGACAATACCGATTCATCATTTAAGTAGTCTTCATAAACAGCATTGCCATCTCCAATCGTATTTTCATCCGTCAAAACAATATCTTCTTCCGGTATTGGCAATACTCTGATTGGACTGTCAGTTGTAACTTTGCCACCAGCTTCAGCCCGGAAAGATGCCCGTCCTGCGCTAAATGCAGTAATAGTGGCCATGGATGAGTCATCTTCATGAGGTGTTGCTACGGCGATATCTTCATTTAGTGAGATCCAGTTCACCGGATAAATACGACCGGAAACTGTTTTAACGGTTGCTTTCCATTCTACAGATGTTCCCACAAACATGGTCAACGGATTACCCGACTCCCATATAATCTGATTTACTTTTTCTGTTATTTCTAAAGGTACTTTTATCGTTTTGTCATTTGAGGTAATAATAAGATTTGTACTTCCCTCTTTTAAACCTCTTACGCGCATTGCGCCACCATCATAACCCAGAAGTTCAGCAAGTGTTTCGTCTTCAATCGTAAAACGCGGTTGATGGTATGCATAAGAAGACAAAGGTTCTACCGATGGAATAACCAAAATCGTTGCTTCCATTGGAACTGAGTAACTTTCTTTATCCGTATATAGCTTTTCTACCGGATAACGGAGTTTATAATCTTGTACATCAATGGTAGCCGTCGCTTCTGAACCGTAGCAAGAGAATTTGAATTGGGATGTTCCTTCAAAAGCAGCGGAACGAAGTACAATGTAAGCGTCATATCCTCTATACTCCACAATTTCTACATCGCTTTTAACCATTTGTGAAGCATTTCCCGTAGCGGACCACTTGTAGTACTGTAGGGCATTTTCTAAGTCGGCATTTTGAGCAGGGGTTATTCGTGTATACAACCAAACTGTATCCTCTGCATTGATATCCATCGTTGTATAATATTCATAAGTAGGATAGCTGAAATCAGATGAAAACGAAGCTTCTACAACCGGACATAACACTATTTCAGTAGATGCTTTTTCTTCGTTACCGGACGGACCGATAGACAGAGTAATGGTAGCTGAGCCTGCCTCTCGTGCAGAAGAGAAGGCATATCCCACCATTCCGGTTTCTTTATTCACTTTCAGTGAATTGGCCTTTGGTACTACTAATTGTTTATTTGAGTTTTCTACTGTAGGTTCATAATCAAGTAACAAGTTCTTCGGATTAACAACAAACCATATAGTGTCAAAATCATTATTGTAAGAATAATAGGTGTCCACCAAAGCTCCTACACCATCTACGATATGATTGGTTACTGTCATTTTTGAAATGGCGTATTTCCCATTTTGCAGAGTAGCACGTACATTGGTGGATTTTCCTTGTGCTCCTTCTACTGCTGTAACATTACCGTTTTCGAGTTTTAATACTCGATCGTCATCCACTGACCATTTTACAGGTGTATCAATCACATCACCACTCACATTACTGACTATAGCTCTCAGAGAGACCGTATCTCCCAACATGATATACCCATCTTTGGGACTGATTTCAATATAAACTTCTTCAGCTCCATCCAAAGTGTCATCCTCTTTACATCCCACTACAGAGAGAAGTACGAAAAAGAAAACATTTAAAAAGAATATATTTTTATATTTTTTCATCGTTTATTTTTTTAGAATTAGAAATTAACAGGAATCACTATTTGCCACTGACTGCCATCTTCAATGATTTCTCCTCGAAGTTCTGTCTCCGTATCCCAGAATAAACGTGTACCTCCGGTATTGGGGCCTCCCAGCGCTGGAATCATACTTTCTTGAAACTCTTGTTTATTGTTTTCATCTTCCACTAAAGGAATACGGCGGATCTGCAATTCGGAATCTACATCTTTCATATTATTTAATTTAACAGGGAAGAGACGCGGATAACCAGTACGTCTAAAATTTGTCCATGCTTCAGCCCCCATTGGGAAATTAGCAATGTATTTTTGCGTAATGATTTTCTCTAACTTCAGTTCATCCGTGTCAGTTTCATTCCATTTTACACCGACTGTTACACGCCCCTTTATACTGTTACCCGGAGAATATGGATCTTGGTAGTCCACGATTTTAACAGTTTCCTTATTTAAGTATTCGGTAATAAATGCCTCGTCGTTATAATTGTTTTCGGCGAAAGCCAAACGAATACCTTTTTCATAGAATTCTTTTGCGGTGCCCCCCATATTCCATCCTCTCAAAGCGCCTTCCGCTTTTAAAAATAGGGCTTCTACCCGTTTAAAATAGTTTTTGGGTAGTGTCCGAAAATAATTGGAAGAAGCTGAAAATGGACCATAGCCGGTCTGTTCGTTGCTTTTATTGATCATAGCTATCCCTTGGCGTATGCCTATGTAATCCTGATTTTCCCCGATGCCTGAAAAACTTCCGGTATTTGTGTTAATTGGTGCAGCGTTCTTATCAAACCAAATACCTAACAATGGGTTTTCATAACGTTTCAGAATGTTCTCCAAAGAGGCTCCTAAACGAACATCCATCCAACTTTTGCTAATAGTATACAAAGGATGATCTTCAGCCGTGTCTTCATAATAATAACCAATGTCATAGGCGTCATTTTCCGTCAAAACACCTATTTCATCATTAACAGCAGCCTCGGCATGTAGTTGTGCTTTAGCAGCATCGTACTTTACGATGTTCATGGCCATGCGTAATTTGATGGAATTTGCAAATTTTACCCAACGTTTCCAGTCACCTCTGCTCAAGGAGTGTTTTGAATCTTCAATTTTGCTCCATTCAGTTACATCCGGTTGTTGTTTTTTCAAAATTAGAATGGCTTCATCTAAATCTTTGAAAATTTGTTCGTAAATATCAATTCCTTTTTCATAAGTCAAAGGAGGGGTACGTTTTACCTTTCTCCAATCGTTGAAAGGAATACATCCATAAAAGTCAGTTACTTCATGACCTACGTAAGCCTGAATAATCAATGCCACCGCACGCCATTCGGGTTTACCCAATTCCTCTGCATGGAAAATCGCATTCTTTGCTTGTATAAACACGGTATTACTACGTGGACCACCCAAATAGTTATTCGGATAAGTATACAATGTAGGTAACGGACCACCGAATGTAAAATTGTTTTGGCTGGTTGTCCAATATCCGGCATAATTATCAATGGAATTAGCACGCTGATATTGGTACTCATGGCCTTTTGATAAGTAATTAATCATTTCCGGAATCGCACCTTTTAGTTCTGCTTCCAGAACTGAAATATCCGTCGCGCCCAATCCCTCTTCTCCATCAGAATCATTTACTTCTTCTTGGCTGCCTACAATCCAAGGATATGGATCAAGGTATTTATCACCACAACCAGCCAATCCGCCAGCTATAAAAAGCCCCAAAGAGTAGTAGCTCAATATTAATATTTTATATTTTCTTTTCATGTTTTTTTATTTTAATAAATTTTCATATTATGAAAGGTCAAAAATTCAACTTCAGATTCAATCCATAAGAACGAACTGTTGGTAAAGAATAGGAATCAATTCCCGACATACCGTTAGCGGCAGAAACAGAAATGTCCGGATCAACAGGTGCATTTTTGTACAAGAAGCAAACGTTCTTTACTGTAAAAGAAGCTGTCAAGTGACGTCCTTTCCCCAACACGTTTAAGAAAGTATAACCCAATGATAAATCGCGTAACCGAAAATTGGTTGCATCATAGATATAATCTTCCATCGGATTTGAACCTACTGTACGATAATACTTCTCTACTGAAACTTTTTGTCCATCAGGTAGTGCTTTCAAAACATATTCTTTTCCGTTTTGTATGACACGTTCTCCATTCAAACGATCGTTAGCTGATCTCATGGACAAGCCATAATAATCTCTATCTGGTTCGGTTAATGACATTACCTTACCTCCAATTTTGCCATCAATAAGAAAATATAGTGTCAAGTTTTTCCAAGTAAATGTATTATTCCAACCCAGGTTTACTGGAGCGGTCGCATTCCCTACAAATGTTTCATATTTACCCGAAGCCATAGCAGGTACAGCATTTTCGTAGTCGCCGGCATTATTCACCATAATGCTTCCATCGTCATTCTTTTCAAAGCTGTTTACATAAATATCACCAAATGATCCACCTTCTACATATTTAATTTTGAAACCAGCAGGACCTATTTGAACTGTATAAGGAGCTCCAGACTCCGTTTTGTAGGTTTCAAGTATTTTATTGTTGTTATAGGCAATATTAAAACCGGTTGTCCAACGGAAGTTAGGAGTAATAGCCCAGCGATAATTAGCCGAAAATTCTACACCGTAATTTCTGATTTTACCAGTATTTACAGGCCTCTCTTCTCCGGTGCTTGTTGTAACTTTCATAAATTGGTTCTTGAGTGTGGCGTTATAATAAGTAATATCAAAATTGAATTTATTGTCAAACATCCAAACTTCTAATCCCGTTTCATAAGCAGTAGTGGTTTCGGGTTTCGGATCGTCGAATGTAGGTGGACGAGAAGATACACTGCCATCGCTGAAATTATATGTCTGACGAGCATAGAGTTGGTTAGGAATTGGATTACCAACTACCGACCAACTTCCGCGTAGCTTCATTTGGTTTACAGCAGGCATTTTCCAAGGAAGTACTTTGTCTAATAAAATGTTGAGACCAGCAGAATAATAATCAAATGAAGTGTATCCAGAAGTTGGTTTAACGAATTGTTGGAAAGACTGTGCCCATTCCAAACGATAGCTTCCGTCTACATATATTTTATCCCAAAAACCGAGTGAAGCTGTAGCAAAGGTAGCAGTTGACCAGTCGGAATAATCATATGTATCTTCTGCTCTTGTTGCACTACCATTCGGATTACCCGGTCGCTTGTAGGCCGAGTTTTGTGGAACAAATGCATTAGGAATACCTGCCGTATCTATTTCGGTCGTAATATTGTGAGAACGACTATAAGAACGTGAAAGACTTGCGCCTAATGCGATATTTACATCTATCTTATCGTTAAAGCGTTCGTTCATAGTTACCATATGGTCGTTATAGATATCTACGGATTTTCCACTTGAGGTCCAATACTTACCGCCCTTTCCTTGTGCTTCGCGCATCGACGTGGCATATTCTGTATTTAAACCGGAACTTAAGGTCATATCTACATTGACACGTGCTTGATATGCTATATTTTTCCATATTTTTACTTTGGCTGTTAAATTTCCAAGTATACGATCCTTATACGCTTCATCGTTCATCATATTAGCTAACCAGTAGGGATTGTTAAGATGTTGATCGTACCAATACCATGTTTGGATAGGTTGTCCTGCCAATTTGGAATTACCTCGCGCTGTATCATACACCATTTGGTCGGCAGTAGTTCCTGTGTGCTGGTAATGATTGCGGAAATAGCGCATGTCTACATTAGATGGCATTCTATAAAGTGCATGTAACGGACTTAATACACGTCCGATCACAGGGCGGTTGGTGGTTTTCTGATGAATATAATTCAGACTGGTACTAATATCCAGTTTTTTGTTAAAAAGAGAAAATGACTCTTTGAACATAAAATTGTGACGGCTGAATTTATTATTAGGTACCATACCAAATTGTGTCGTATTATTATAAGAGAAATAAGTCCGAGCCAATTCCGTACCACCGCTTAAAGTTATGCCATTATTCAATGTTAATCCTACATTAAAAAAATCTTTCACAGGGTCGCGTGGATTAGCTGTATAATAAGGTTGCGAAGCAATATCGTCCGCTGTCATTTCATTAATTTTGGGTCCCCAAGCTTCTAATGTCGCATTTGGAGTCAGTCCGTAAATTTGTTGAGTTTTAGGATACATGAATAATGTTTCGGCAGAGGTAGAACTGGATACATTGACTTTTACCGCACCTTGTTCGCCAGCTTTAGTATTGATAATAATTACACCGTTGTTAGCAGAACTACCATATAAAGCGGCTGCATTCGGACCTTTTAAGATTGTCATGGAAGCAATATCATCAGGGTTAATTGTAGACAATAAATCACCGCCGTCTCTTGCGGCTCCCGACATTAATTCTGTGGCCTGTTCACTCATGCCATTGGACATCGGCACGCCATCTAAAACAATCAATGGTTGATTAGTGCCTAAAATAGAAGTTTGACCACGCAACACTATCTTTGTAGATCCTCCACCGGCTCCTGAATTATTAGGTGTAATTAATAGACCAGCACTTTTACCTTGAAGCGAATTAATAAAATTCGGCTCTTTTATACGTGTCACTTCTTCTGCTTTAACTGTTTGTGTAGCATATGTTAAAGATTTAGCTTCTCGTTCAATACCCATGGCTGTTACAACTACTTCACCCAAAACTTGAGTATCTTCTTGTAGAATAACATTGAAGTTAGTAGCATTGGCTATTGATAATGTTGCTTTCTGATAACCTATATAGCTAAATTCAAGTACGGCTTTGTTATCCGGAATCTCTATGGAATAATTACCATCAATATCAGTAATAGTACCTGTAGTAGTTCCTTTTACCAAAACACTTACCCCAATCAATGGCTCCCCAAAATTATCAGAAACCGTACCTTTAATATTACGTTTATTCTGCTGAGCCACTTCTTTCACGGTATTAGTACTTTTAGAAGAATAAAGTACCAGATAATCATCTTTCACTGTAAATGCTACATTTGTGTTTTTCAGTAAATTTGTCATAACAGAGGATAATTTCTGATAATTCACTTTTACTGAAACAAGCTGTTCGGGGTTCACGTCTTTAGTATTATAAACAATACGCAGTGAAGTTTGACGCCCGATCTCATTCAAAACTTTGCCTAAAGGAACGTTTGTAAAATCCAAACTTATGGCTACATCATTTTGTGCTGTAGCATACATAAAGAGTGGAACAAAAAGAAATAGGGAAAACAACAAGAGCCCAGTCTTGCACTTTAGATTTTTTTTCATTTAGTATTCTTTTTATGTTAACAAAATGCTGGTTGTATTTAATTGTGAATTAATGTTTTATGTAAATTGTAAAATTTCTTATGTTAGTTTGTTCTATTTGTATTCTTCATGTTAGTTTATTTTGTTTATGTTCTTCGTTGGCTTATTTTGTTTATGCTTTTTGTTGTTCCATATAAAACAACATATATTAATTTTAATTCTTATTTTAAGGCTATCTATTAATATTACAATTCAAGCGTAAGTCTTACTAAATAAAAAAAGTATTTTATTGTGTTTTTTTTATTTAAGCTTAATAATTTATGGATAATAGACCTTAATTAAATAAGAGGATAAGTTTCTATATTACATGAAGCTTATTTCATACCTACAAAACATCCGGATGTTTTGTACTACAACATCCCCATGTTTTCATGCAAAACATGGGGATGTTCTTGGGGTAAAACTATATACTTTGATTTAGCTTAAATATATATGGTATAAATAGAGTAGTATTGTCTCTCTTTGGTGACTATATACTACCTTACAGTAAAGCCCTCTATAAACGATTGTACGATTATAGAGGGCTTATAATTTTGATATATTCTATTGCTAACAAGAATTTACACTGTAAGCAATATATAGTTACTTATTTTTTGTTTTAATTACACGTGGGTATTCCCCAAGATGTATTAGGCTTGTCACCCATTTCCAAAATCAGTTCACCGCCTTTTAGTAATTCGGAAGCCGGAAAGAAGAATTCATTCAGTACTTTACCATTTAGCATGGCACTTTGAACATATTTATTTTTTCTGGAAACGTTCTTTGCTTCGATTGTAAATGTTTTGCCACGATTATAACGTTCTCCCAAGTCGATAATGACTTTCTCATAAAGCGGGCTGGCTATTTCGTAAATCGGATCGATGCGGCATCCGCCATCTGTCTGGAACAGACCTAAGGCGGCCATTACAAACCATGAGCTCATTTGCCCTTGGTCTTCGTCACCTAAGTAAGCATTGGCGATGCCTGTTCCATAGTACTTATCAATGATGGATCGTGACCATTTTTGCGTGAGCCAAGGCTTCTTCGCCCAATTGAACAAGAAGGCAAAATGCATAGACTGTTGATTACCCTGTACTACAGGATAGTCCCAATACTGATCGTTCGGTGCATTGTACCTCCAAGGTTCACTGGCTTCAAAGCCCCAGTTCAGACGATTGATAAAAGTTTCTTCACCGATTGTTTCTATTAATGCCGGAACATCTTGGGGGACAAAAAAACTGAGTTGCCAGGAATTACCTTCTACATAATGATGATCACGTCCGCTTTGGAAGGGATCAAAATCAGGGATAAACTGCCTTGTCGTATCGCGCATGTGTGCATATCCGTTTTGGGGATTAATGGCATTTTCCCACCAACTTCCACGGTCATTGAATATATCGTACTCGGTATATTTTCCTAATGCTTTTGCCATTTGTCCTACCGTCCAGTCATCATATGAGTATTCCATTGTATTGGAGAAACGTCCCTTTTCGATGGGTACATATTTATATTTAAGGTAAGGCAGCAAATCACGGTTACCGGCAAATCCGCCGGCAACACGGGTAGCAGGCGTAGTTTGCATTTTTTTTATCGCTTCAAATGCTTTTTCGACATCATAGTCCCGGATGCCCATTTGATACGCAGAGACTATTAATGGTATTTCGTGCTCTGCCACCATTACGGGGATATACTCCATGCCGGCGGGGCCCTTTGCCAGCCAACCGTTGGAATCGTACATGGCCAGTTGTGAATTTACCCATTTGGAGGTCCATTCGGGAGTTACCAGGTTCCAGAATAGATTGAGATTCCAAAATGAATTCCAGAATGCATCACAACCTAAGGCGACATGATCCGGGTTAGTAAACTTACGTACTTTTTCATCCGGGGACATCCACTCTCCGTTTATATCGCTCCACATATTGCGGCAAAGTGCACGGAACATATTTGTGTAGAAACGTACTTTTTCGATCCGGTCATTGGATGTGATGGTCAGACGATTCAGAATCTTGTTCCATACATCTTTCTGGTTTTGTACAACTGCATTGAAATCCCAGCCAAATTTGTCGCTTATCTCTTTTTGCAGATTTTCTGAGGCATTGGCTATGCTGACCAAAGAGATGCCAGTACGGACTTGGACTACGGGATGCTTTTTCGTATCGAATTCGACATATAATCCGGCGTCTTTTAAATTCTTTCCTGTTATCTGTTTTGAGTCCAGTACCTGATCGTTTTTCCAGCCACCGGTTTTCTTTATGGGGGCATCGAATTCAATGACGAAATTTACAACATACTCCTGATCGGCGTCACCACTCCATACCTGTGGGGAAAACTGATGGCAGAATCCTTCTATTCTGTAGTCGCTTACCTGCTTCATTTCTACTTCACGCAGATTGTAATCATACTCAGCCTGAATATGTAAATCAATCATAACCCGGCCGTCTTTATCTTTCGGGAAAGTATATTTCTGGAAACTGGCTCTTTCTGTAGCCGTCACTTCTGCAAGAATCTTTGTATCGGTAAGGAATACTTTATAGTAGCCTAAAGGGGCTTCTTCTGTCCGTTTATCAATGCGTGAACGATAGCCTTCATCGGGACAGAATTGATCGCCTACTGTTGTGAACAGTTTTCCATTGGTCGGCATCATGCCTAATCCTCCCATGGTCCACTCGTGAATATGGCTGAAGCAACCCAATGTTTCAAAAGTGGGTTGATAACCGGCCTGCCATCCCATATTCTGGTTGTCCGGGCTCAGTTTCACCATGCTGAAAGGCATCCATGGGCCGGGAGCTATCATCCATCGGGAGTGTGCAGTGCCTATTTTGGTGTCTACATAGTCCGCCAGTGTCTGTAGAGCCTGGGGGGAACGCAATACGATACCCTTTTCTATCAACTCATTGTTTACCAACACTTGATACATACTTTTCCTGTTTTTTTTAACAGCAGGCATAGGAGCTTCGAAAATAGACCGTGAGGTATCCAGCTTAGCAGCAAATATATCCGTGCCGTCCAGCTTCACTGTTAACTGCGGGGTATCGTTCAGGTGTTCCACATCAATTAAAAGCGGTTGTACTCTTTTGCCTTCCAGTTCTGTTTCATAAGCAGCAGGCGCTACATTGCGTAGAAAAGCGTATTTGTTATTGTCCCCTAATGTAACACGATCCGATCCTTCCAGTAAGATTTGGTCGAATACGATCCAACCACCTTCGAGCACAGAGATAGTAACAATATTGCCGCCTTTTTTCAGGTCGGCAGTAGAAAAAGGAAATTCCAGAATCTGTTCTTTGGCATTTTGTACATTGCCTTCCAGTGCCTCTTCGGAATGGCCTTTGATCTCGAATTTCTTTTCTATAGAATTAATTGTGACTTTTACCACCGAGCGATTCGGATTTGAATCTACCAGATCGATAATCAATTTGCATTGTCCGTTTTTAGGTTTTTGGGAGATATTGAACAGAATGTTTGCATCATGTGTTCTCCAACCGGAAGTCCTCCAAGTACCTCCCCAAGTGTCATCCGGTCCGGGCATCACATATGGGAAATCTGTTTTATCAGAAGAAGTCCCGATCAGAAAGAACCGGTCTTCATACCCGAAATCGTTAGCTAAAAATTTCTTATAATCAGAGGGGCCTAATGCCAGTTCGGAACCGGAATTATCTCCGTTGCCAATTGTCCATATTATTTTGGCTGTGGCTGTAAAGGTGGAGAAGTAAACCGATAGAAAAAGGAATAATAGCTTTCTGCTCATAGTTGCACTTTCTTTAATTTATGATTTTATTGGATAAGGCTTGCTGCATCTATCTGTTGCAATGCAAAAGTATATGCTCCTAATGCAATGGCTTTATTGGCACCCAATGAGGATACAATTACCCCGATACGTTTATTGCAATCATATAGAACCTTTTTGTCGGTAGAAGGCACTTGGATATGGACGGCTCTGTTTTCCATAAACCTCCTGTAATCGTTCGCGTCCTCCAGATTGCAGACATCCATCTGTAAACAGGGAAATTCCTGCCCTGCAAAAGTGGAGACGGATTGTTTCATCTCTCTCATTATACCCGGCAGAATGTATTTAGCGGCTCCCGCTATGCCGCCACCGATTACTACCAACCCATCGACAATGTGAAGCGCTTGGGTAATGGCTGCTCCGGCCATTTCGCCTAATTCTTCAAAGCTTCTCACGGCCGCCTCACGATTTCCGGAATGCAGGCCTTCTGCAATATCGTAGATATCTTTAGGAGTCAACTTTGAAGCATCTTCACCGCTAAGTTCGGTATATACCCGGCGGACGGCTCTGATACTTACACTTTCTTCTGCTATCAATCCGGGATATTTTTTATTGCGCATGATCCATACGTCACCACCACATCCGTTGTCGCCCGTCAGCAGGCGATTGTCGATAACCACTCCTGCACCGAACCCTGTTCCCAAAGTGATTCCCAATAAGTTTTTATATCTTTTAGGACTACCGGCGGCAGCAAGTTTTTCGTTTATGGCAGGTAATGCACCGGCCAGTGCTTCACCATACGCAAATAAGTTACCATCATTATTAATAAAAACGGGGATTTTAAATTTCTCTTCCAGATATGGTCCTAAAGCTATTCCTCCCCGGAAAGCCGGGAAGTTGGGCAAATCTCCAATGATCCCGTTTTTATAATCGGCAGGCCCCGGAAAAGCAAAGCTAATTGCAACCGGGGTGTCTTCCAACTGATCTTTAACCAAGCTAAACCCTTTTAGCAATGCAGACAAACATTTATCCAGGTTATCAGAAGCAGCCGGAAGACAGACCGGAGTTACAATTTCTTTACATTCTCGAATGGCAGAGAATACAAAATTGGTACCCCCTGCATCCAGAGTCAGTACAATACGCTGATCATGTTTATACATATGATAATAGAATTAAGTTAACCTTACGTTTTTATCAGAATCTCACATAAGCTTTAATAGTCGCACATTCTTTACCGGCAGACTTGCCATAAGGGGAAATGATGTATTCGTTTACATTTGCCGGAATGATAAATGTTTCGGCATAATGAACCACAAATGGCTTAAACGCTCCGTTGGGACTTTCGATGATGGCTTCTTCGCCTTCTATCAGATTCAAGACATTCACACTGTTGTTCGTATGGTGTGTCACAGGTTTGGTAAACCAGTGGCGGCGGGTTTCGATGAATTCATTCGGGTGCAGCCCTGTTCTTTCTTCTCTCCAGCCGTCTCCTTCGGAAATCTTTGTCAGATGGTTGGCCAAATGCTGTTTGACATATTCCGTATCACGTTTCCAGTCGATAACTTTTTTTCCTCTTTCTACGTTTATGGGGCGTGGTTTTCCATCTAATCCTAAACGCTGCCAGTCCCATAACTTGAAAGTAAACAGGTTAGGAGTAGAACTGATTTCAAGTACCAATGCTTCTGAGCCGGAACAATGTACGGTTCCGCCCGGAATCAGATAATGATCGTGTTTCTTTGCGGGCAGTTTATTCACGTACTTCTCCGTATTGAATACTATTTCTCCTTTTTGGGCTTTCCGCAAGTCTTCAATCATTTCATTTTTATCGATACCCGTCTTCAAACCGAGGTAAACGGTAGCACCTTCTTTGGCATCCAATAGATAATAGCTTTCATCCTGTGTGTAGTACATGCCAAAGTTTTCGCGAATGAATTGTGTCGTGGGATGTACCTGTACACTTAGATTACCGCCACCTACCGTATCGAGAAAGTCGAAACGGATGGGAAAGTCTTTTCCGAAACGCGCTTCTACCGGCTCACCCAACAATTCTCTTGTTTTTAAAAGTACGAGATCTACCGATGGCAATTCGAATCGTACACCATTCACTTCGAAATAGAGGCTGTTTTCTTCGGGAACACAATCGAAACACCAACCGTAATTTTCTTTTTCCGGGTCGAGATCGCATACTTCTTTCATCCATTGACCGCCCCAGGGAGCCGGATCAAAGAAAGGAACTACGCGGAAAGGAGAATGAACCGTCTCTTCGATTCCTTTGAAAAAAGTGGTTTGATCAATCATTTTAGGCTCAGTTGCTATGTGGGTGTCTAACCAGAAGTCAACCTTATCAAACAAACTTTCCTTGTATTTATCGCATACTCTCCAATCATTGAAGTAGCCTCTTTTATATTGCAGGGATACTGCGTCTTTCCGGTTGTCTATCCCCAATGCTTTCACTTCATGACGGCGGAAACGCTGTTGGATTTCCCAACGCGCCATATCTGCATAAACCAATACGGCTTCGGCAGGGACTACCATGGCGGCTCCGCTTCCCACAACCACTACTTTTCCTTTTGTCGCAATTACTTCCTCACGCGCTTTCTTCAGTTTGTCCTGGTCAAAATAATCGTTTAGCGTGATATTAGTCACGTAGCCAAATAAGACGTCATCCGTCATAAAGCGGGCTGTCATAGCTTTAATCTCACTTTCCGGTTTCATCAGGTCGCGGGTATCGATAAATAGGGCGGGGGATAAGCGATGGAGTTCATTTATTACTTCTTCCTCATATACCCCTGTATAAAAATCAACGGCTAAAGCCGGATAGGCCTTTAAATGTTCTTCCAGTAGAGAACAGATATTCTCCCATCCTTGAATTACAGTTCCCGAAATTTTAGTAGATGGAAACCGGTCATAATTTGCTTTTCTCATAATGATATGTATTCTTTATAATTTAATTATAGTTCCGGTTGCAACCAGAAACTATAGGCATGATATCTCAGTAAAACCAAATATTCGGAGTGCACCGGCTTTCCCCAAGAGTTATCGCCACCCACTCCCTTTTGTGCATAGTCAATATTCAAATAATAATTTTGCTCTTTTACCATATTGACGGAAGAGCGCATCCGGGCGCCGTCATTAGTGAAATATCCGTCTTGCCCGGTGAACTGAATGTTAAAACAGAATATCGGTTCACCCGTTATTTTCAGTGCATGCCCATCGGGACTTTTTAATTTCAGCCACCGGACATCCGTGCGATAACCATTCTCCTGAGGACGGATGTAGTTGTAAGGAAGTTCACTGACGGGCATTTCGTATTCCCCTACTAATGCGGAGGTTTTACGGTCTGAGTAGTTTTCCCAAGGACCACGGCCGTACCATTGAGCCAATGATAATTCAGAATTCATATTCACTACCTGGCCAATTCTGGGTATGGACATATTGGATTCTCCGTTGTAATAATTCGGTGTAAAATAGTTATCTACCCGGATGCTTCCATCGGCATGTACAGTGTAGTCCGTATCGAAGAAAATGGTATGCTGCGGCTTTTCCGAAACGGTAAATTGTGTTTTAACGTGCACTTTTATCTGTTCGTATTTTTTCTCCTTTTTAGAAACGGCAGTGGCAGGTTCTACCGTAACTTGCAATATTTGCATTTTGGAAATAGCATTCTTCCAGACATTATTCTCGCTGTCCCAATCGTCATTGTCGGTATTTACACGCCAAAAATCCGGAACAAGAGATGATTTCAGATAATCGAAGCCTTCATAACGAAAAGAACTCAGTCCTCCTTTCCGTTTGTCGAAGATTAGGTTTAATCCGCGTTCTCCTTTTATATCGATTATCGTATCGTTCTCTTGATAGGTCAATGTTTTGTTTAAAGTATTACCGACGGTTATTTTTCTGACCGGATGATTCAAAGCGATCTGATCATAGGCTATTGTCCAACCTTTGGGTAACAGATCCTCCGCTTCTTTCAACTTGAATTCAACGTTTAAGAAATATTCATGACAGTCAGAAAGGGCTGTCTGATAGGGTATGGTCAATAATCCGGCGGAATGAGGAGCAAGGGCGAACGGTATGGTACCGTTTTCTACAGTTTGTCCGTCTTGCAAAAGGCTCCATGTCAACTGATACTTATCTGCATTGGTGAATGAGAATGTATTCGTGACTTTAAAGACCTTTTCTCCCAGTCCACTCTTTCGTACCCGTAAACTCTGCAATACTTTTTTAGCTTCATACGCGTGCGGGTTGGGTTTTCTGTCCGGAGAGAATAATCCATTGATGCAGAATGCACCGTCGTTACGGATCTTTTCCTGTCCGAATCCGCCACCATATTCATAATAATGCACTCCATTGTGATAGGCATCCATTCCTTGATCTACAAAGTCCCATATAAAGCCTCCTTGTAATACCGGATAAGTTTCTATCAAATCCCAGTAATCCTGGAAGTTTCCAAGACTGTTGCCCATTGCATGGGCGTATTCGCATTGGATAAGAGGTATGCGTGCATCCGGCGATAAGGCATAATTTTTCATCATTTCCCCTTTCATATACATGGGGCAGTAAATATCCGTATGTGGTAATGTACCGGCCTGTTCGAACTGCACTAACCGGCTTTTATCCAGTGCCTTCAACATTTTGTAGCCTTTGACAAAGTTGACTCCGTCACCACATTCATTACCCATAGACCAGATAATGACTGACGGATGGTTTTTATCTCTTTGGAACATACGGTTCATGCGATCCAGGTGAATGTCTGTCCACTCCGGATCACAAGCGATATGTTTTTGCGGATCTATTACATTTTGTAGAGCCGCCCCTAAACCATGCGATTCGATATTGGCTTCATCCACAACATAAATCCCGTATTTGTCACACAACTCATAAAAATAAGGGTCGCACGGATAGTGGCAAGTGCGAATTGCGTTGATATTAAATTGTTTCATTAACCGGACATCCTTCTCCATCGTCTCACGAGGAATATAATGTCCGTATTTAGGATGGTGCTCATGTCGGTTAGCCCCTTTGATGTAAACGGGAACTCCATTGACCAGAAGTTGTGCATTCGCTACTTCCACTTTACGGAATCCTACTTTACATGAACTGTATGTCGTATTGCCGTTCGCTTCTTCGACACCGATCAGCAATGTATATAGATTGGGTGTTTCTGCTGTCCAGTGTGAACAGCCTTCGATCACCTGCTTCAGATTCATAGTTTGTTCTTTCAGTCCGGGCAACACTATCTTTTGCTGCTCTGTCCAGATCTCTTTATTTTCCTTGTTGAGTAAAGAAAAAGAGACATTGACTGATGTTTTGCGTTTTTGGGTATTTTTGAGTGTATAGTTCAACTCCAGTTCCCCGTTCTTGTATTGTTCATCCAAATCGCCTATAGCGAAGAAATCTTTCAGGAATACCGGAGAGGTGGCATACAGCCACACATCTCTTTTGATGCCTGCCAACCGCCAGAAATCCTGGCATTCTAAATAAGAGCCGATCGAAAAGCGATAGACTTCGATGGCAATCACATTTTCTCTTCCCGGTTGTATATAAGAGGTGATATCGAATTCTGCCTGCATTTTCGAATCTTGAGAATAGCCGACCTTTTGTCCGTTCACCCAAACATAAAAGGCAGACTTGACAGCACCCAAATGCAACACCACCCGTTTCCCTTCCCAGGCAACGGGAATATGTACTACACGTCGGAACGCTCCTACAGGATTCCATTCCGTAGGAACCCGATACGGGTAGGGGTCTATATAATTGAACTCGTAAGGATGATTCATATATAGAGGCTTGTCGTATCCTTGTAAGGGCCAACTGCCCGGTACGTCAATATCGTCCCATTGCGATACATCGAATCCTGTCTGGTAAAAATCTACCAGGCGTTCGGCCGGTTTTTCGCAAAAATGAAACTTCCATTTGCCATTCAACAGTATATTATCCGGGGTATTTTCATAACCACCTTTCAGTGCTTCGGTTCTATCCGAATAGTACCAGAATGTTGCACGTCCGCTCTCTCTGTTTACTCCTGTCACGCGAGGATTTTCATACTCTTTCTGTTGTGCAGACAGGGCGGTACATACAATGGATAATGCAATGTATATTAAAATTCTAATGACTTTCATTCTTCTCTGTTTAAACGGTCTGACCCTAAAAAAGACTCCCCGATACATGAATATATAGTTCGCTACTTATGTATCAGGGAGTATTCATACCTATTGATAAAACTTTATACTATTTATTTACAATACTTCTTGCTACAATTTCTCCATTTACCGTTTGTATTTTTACAATGTACATACCCTGAGGCAATGCCATAGAACATTCATTCATGTTTCCTGCCTTTTCTGCAACAAGGGTTCCGGCTGCTGTATACACATCCACCTTGTTCAGGTTGTTTCCTTTGACATAGATGCTTCCGTCGGTGGAGTATACAGCTATGCCGCTCTTGTTATCCTTTAATTCATTGATACCGGTGCTGACCTCTTCGCGTGCATCAAATTCGTCATTTAAAATAATTTCGTCAATGTAGAATTTTCCAGCCGGATTATCCCAGTTATCTTCTCCATTAAAGCCAAACAGGAATTCGATTGCAGAGATTGTTTCACCTTTCAATTCAGAGATATCGAATACAAAGTCCTCCCAACTGGTAGCGTCATAAGGCATATATTCGGATCTGGCCTGATTACCCATATGGTCTTTTACAATTACTCGTACTGTCTGTCCGCCGGTATACATCATTATATGCAGGTTGGTATTCGGATATTCGGCTTTCACCAAGCCGTTGATAGGCAGTTGCAAAGCATGCCACCAAACCGCAGATGCCGGCTTATCATAACACAAAACCTTTTTTGTTAAATTTACAGCCTCAGAAGACGGATTATCGACTACCGTGCAAGAAGCATTCGGATCCATCGAACTCCATTCCATCAGATTTTTTGCAGTCATGTCCGGATCATCAAAATTCGCGATGTCTGTAATCTCAAGTATTTGTGCTCCATCCGGATAGGAAGAATCCATCAACTGAAAATCATCCAATAAATATTTGGTTTCCGGTACGGCACCCGGACCGTTCCATTGTAATTCGGGTTGTATGACAATTTTGCTGATTCCCTTGCCTGCCTGGACATAAGAGGTCAGATCAAATACAAAATCTTCCCAGCAATTTGCTTTTGTATTATTGAATTGTGCTTGGAAATGTCCGTCCTGTGTGCCTTTTTCGTCATAAACATGCACTTCACTGGCATCTCCGATTCGGGTGCGATACATCTTAAAATGAAGATATACGTGCTTGTCGGAAGCCGGCATAAAGTATTCTCCTTCTGCCGGGGCGATGTGTAGTTTGTGCCACCAGTCATGCTGGTTGGTTGCTGTAAGGGCAAAGCATTTTTCCGATTTATTAATTCCGCTTTTCTGAGGGTTTTCTTCAACACCCATTGTTTCACTTCCGGTTCCTTCATAAGTAATGTTTTCCAATACTAAAGAACTGCCTTCGAAGTTTTCCCACATGGGGGTAGAAATTTGTGCATGAATACCTAATGCAAACAACGCTGTACATAAAGTAATAATTTTCCTTTTCATGATAAGTTATTTAAAGTTATACAATCTGTTTTGAAAACGGCTGCAAGGTAGCGAGGAATAGAAAAACGGAGATTCACACTTGTAACATTCACTCGCTACCTGGTAACAACCTACTTATTTTATGTATTTTATGCCCGTTACAGACATTGGAGCGAGGGTTATGACACTTTTTTTATCAGTGGAAATAATATTCTCACCATTTATTCCTTTTTCGGTATAAGTTACTGTATGCTTCTCGATTCTCGAATGGTCTGAATTGGAAGAAAGGGCCACTTTTATAGGTGTCTGGTGATTGTTTATGAGGACTGTGGAGTATTCTCCTTCAGCATTTATGATTGAAAGTACATTCAAATGCTCTGCTGCTTCTGCATAATCGGTCTGTACAACGCGGTTTTCGCCTTTTCCCAATCCGAGCGTTTTGGAAAGTAGAGTAAATACATATGCTTTGGGCAGTAGTTTTCCTTCTTTGCTTCGAACGTCCCAACTATAAAGCCCGTGTGCATCCGATGAAATTCCCTGTTCTGTTGTTCCGTTTTCGGCAAATGCCTGCAAATAATTCCAATGCATGGCTCCTGTCAGCCCGTCGCGCATCCAGTTGACGAGACAGTTGGCTACAAAGAGGTGTGATTTTGAGCCGGTATAGGTTATGGAATCTGCAGCGTTACTGATAGATGTGCTCCATTCGGTGAAATAAACCGGCAGGTCGGCGTATCCGAATTTCCCTAACAGATTTTTGACTCTTGTTACAGTTTCCTGTTCCGTAGGAATGCCATAATCGCCATATACATGATGAGAATAAAAATTAAAGTTATCCTTGTTTATACGTTTATCCGCGAAGAAATCACGATTGGTGCTGCCACCGACTCCGCCGTCGGAATGAGTGACAACAGAGGTTCCTCCCATCGGCATATCCGGCGTAATTTCCCGTACCACCTTTACACAGGTCATATAGATATCTGCCAATGCCGCACCGGCCGATGCATAAGGACTTTTATCAATGGTCATGAAATATCCCGGTTCGTTGTATACTTCTACCCAGTCTATATATTTGTGATAACGGCTATATACCTTACGCACAATATCGGCATAAACATCGAGGTCCATAGGAACCCCTTTACTGGTACCGTTGTATGCCAGCCATCCCGGACAATAGGCAATGATCATCATTACTTTCATGCCGCTTTTCTTAGCCCGGACTGCCAGTTCTAAATCCGAAAAATCCCATGTATCGGGGTTTTGTACATCGTTGACGTTATTGATGTAATCTTGATAGGTAATATTTGCCGGTAAGATTTTTTCAAGCCACATATCGCAACGGATACAATTGAAACCGGCATCCGTCAGCTGGGGTAATATTTTATGGGAATGAGGGAGCGACGGATTCTGGCATCCTCCGAAGAGCATATTTCCGCATGTATTATTCACTTGGCCAAAATCGACGGAGACTTTTAACGCATCATCGATCTCGTCGTCGGTAGTGAACAGCACTTCGCTCAATCCGAAGGCATTTCCACCCCAATTACCGTTGTTTATCGTTTTTGAAATAAGAAAACGGACATACTGTGCTTGTACACCGGATAAGTTTATCGGAGAATTTTTCCCATCATTCAAATTAGTTGCTTTCAGTTCGCTCGTACCCGAAGCCTGCGCCAACTGAAACGGATAAGATGCATCCATCGTATAACCGGGCTCTGCCGGAGCCGGTAACTCAGTCCAATTCGTTTTGTCTGTGGAATATTCAATGCGCATATTCTTCACTCCTTTATTCAGATTGTCCGGCTGATTGAAATTCCAGATATACAGATTCTGTAAATGATATGATTTTTTCAGGTCAAATGTCAGTTTCACATCTCCTAAAACTCCTGTTCTGCTACACCACATGGTAGAACCGTTTGAAGCATTGTCGTGAAAAGCGTTGGCCGAATTTTCCGATAACCCCGAATTGTTTACTAAATTCTCTGAGAGCATGATACCGTCCGAATTACTGGCAGATACTCCCACAAAAGGAATTGTGTTTGTGCTGCAAACCGTGTTTAACGGGAGCAGCCCCCAAACAATAAGTAATGCATAACCTATTTTATTCATACTATTCTGATTAAATTCTATTTATAAAATTGAATGGATACAGCTTTACAATACAATCTTCATTGTCTCGTTGTGCCCGTCTTTATTGACAACAATCAGGTAAACTCCCTTTGGGTATTCTTGTAAACTAATAGATTGTGAATAGTCTCCCGAAGTGTTCTGTTCGGTTAATAAATCGATACCCGAAAGGTTTTTGATACTGACATGGTCCCAATCTCCGGAGATCGATAAGTTTTTTGTATCGGGAGCATAGTAGAGCTTCAGTTGTTTGGAAGATGTTATTTCTTCCACTGAACTCGGAAGATCGCCCGTAGTGAATGTCAGTGTTTCGCCTTCTATTTTAATATCGGAGATTGCAATATCCGCCCGGTCGCCATTACTAATAAAAGGATAGGGATTGGAAGCCGCACTAAATATGTTTCTTCCGTTTATATCCGAGAATAATGCTTCATTCAGATCGCCGGCCTGGTCGATTTCTCCGTCTTTCCGGAATACATAAAACTCTGGAATCGGCTCTGTGGAACCGTTTTTATCAGTATGTACCCGGTAAATTAATAATCCGGACTCGGGCAAATGCCTTTCATAAGCGTTTTGGTTGTTGCGGTATTCTAAAACAAAGAATTCTGTCGGATCATCTGTCAGAATTTTATAAGCATTCTTTTCCGGTTTATCGGCAGAATTCAAAGTGTAGGTAGCATGGCTTCTGATAGCCGGGATATCTTCTACCCATGTACCTCCGGAATATTTCCAACGGTTGTATACCAACGGAAGAGCCAGTTCCGGCCCGTCCATCACATCCCACATGCCGACAGGGCGGGGATATTCCGAACGGGAGCGATACAGATAAGGGAAGCCCAGTTCGTTCAGTAAGAAACGGCAATGAGTGGCCAGAGAGCTACGTTCATAAAGAATGGTATATTTTTTTATTTTCTTTCCTCCCAGTTCAATATCTCCGTTGGCATTTATAAAACGTTCGGACAGTTCTCCATTCTGAGGTGAATGTACTCCTTTGTCCGTGCCACGGCTTCCGCCTCGGAAAACCATTACGAAATCATCTATATATCCATCGGCGTCCCGGTCGTATAGATTGCCGTCTACCTGTGAAGTTATTTTTTCTGCAAGTTCTCTTATGATAAAACCGATTGAAACGTCTGCAAGTCCTGCACTGATATCTTTCCCTTTACATTCCGGAAAACTTTTTGACCAGTCACTGTCATAACAGTAAAAACAGTATTTCAATTCATAAGAGTGTTCCGAAGACGTTGGTTCGTTCATTGGGAAAATGGAAGAGTTTATTTTCAATTTCCCATTAGACAGGGCCTTGAAATAAGATTGTACCGACATTTCACCCGGACCGTTAAAGAACTCCTCATAATAACTCTGCGGTTCTTCGAAGTCCGGATCATTTTGGAAACGGGCGAGAACAACAATTCTATTTCTTTCGTCCGTTCGGCTATCGCCGGTATCGGCAGCTACCAGACTGGCAGTATGCCCAAGCAACAAATAACAAATAATAAATCTTATCACTTTCATAATCAATCCTTTCGTATGTTATAAAGGTTCATTACCCATCTCAAGTTCCAATCGTCCGCCATTCACCAATGCGCTAAACGGAATACGGAAATTCTTTAACAGCTTTCCATTTAACCGGGCACTACGGATATAGCGGTTTTCAGGTGAGTTATTCACTGCCTCTATCACAAACTCTTTACCCGGATAATAGCGGGAATCCAGAGCAATGGTAATTTTATTGAATAGAGGAGAGGTTATATCGAGTTCCGAATCAGCAGTTACGCCCCCATCCATTTCGAACAGGCCCATAGCCGACATGACAAACCAGCCGCCCATCTGACCTTCATCTTCATCTCCTTCCCAGCCTTTATAGGGAGAGTCGCCATAGAACCGGTCGAGTATCTCTCTTGTGTAATTCTGGCATAAAGAAGGTTTATCCAGATAGTTGAATATAAATGCAGAGTTCATATTCACTTCATTTCCCTGATTGATATAAAACTCGGCCGATTGCCCCATGGTACGGTCGAATACGTGTGCGGCAAAATTGTGTTTTCTCGACTTTTCAAATCCGTCGGACAATCGTTCCAATGCTTTTTCCTTTCCAATCAGTTTTATCAGTCCTTTGATATCATGAGGTACATACCAGGAGTATTGCCAGGAATTTCCTTCAATGAAACCGGCATTGGAGAATACATCGAACTGATCGTCCCAGTTCCCCAATGAGTCTCTGCGGCATACATACTTGTATTCGGGATGAAATACGTTTTTATAGTTCATGGAACGTTTTTCCAGAAAGGTGGCATCCTTTTTCTTACCGAGTGCTTTTGCCAATTGTGATACACAGAAGTCATCATAAGCATAATCCAGTGTCTTGGATACCACATTTATCTCGCTGGGCATATAGCCGTATCGAGCATAAGCATCCAGATCGATCTGACCGTAGGTTCCTCCGCAGGGATGTTCGCCACCGGGATTCGTTACCATTTTGTGAACGGCTTCGTAAATGGCATCCCCGTCTTTACGTATCTTTTTCTGATAGGCCGCTACCATCAGGGCAACTTCGTGGGAGCCTTCCATGATGCCGGAATACTCAATGCCGGCCGGTCCTTTACTTGTCCAACCGGTATGTCGATACATTTCTAACTGTGTTGTCACCCAATTGTCTATAATCTCCGGAGAGACGATAGACCATAAACCATTCAGGTTCCAATAAGAATTCCAGAAGGCATCTCCTCCGTACATGGCCTGTCCCGGTTTCAACTGCTGTATGTTTTCACAGGCATCCCGGTATTTGCCATCTATGTCATTCCAAGTTTGCTTGCCTGCATAGGCACGATACAGGTTGGTGTAGAATTTACGTTTGTCCTGCTCTTTTCCTCCTTCTACTTTGATCTTTCCCAACAGGCTGTTCCAGGTTTGACGTGCATTGTTTACACATGCTTCGAAATCCCATCTGAAAGGTCGGATCATTTCTTTCTCCAGATTCTGCCTGGCTCCTTCTATGCTGACTAATGACAGCCCCGTCTGTATCAGGATTTCTTCATTCTCTGCTGTCTTGTAAGTCACGTAAGCTCCCATTTCGTCCGAACCGGAAATTTTGTTTATATTCTCTGTTACTTCCGTGCCTTTCCAACCATTGAAAGAGTCGAATGGCTTGCTGAAACGGATAGAGAAATACAATGTCCAATCATTCCAACGGCTCCAAGCACCCGATACGCATTTGGCATATCCTTCAATCCGGGTGTCGCTTACTTGTTCTATAGTTGCTTCTTTCACCGAGAATCCGTAATCCCATTCGGTAGGGAACAAAAGGTCCATCAGAATCCTGGAATCGGTACATTCCGGGAATATGTATTTCTGGAAGCTGCAACGGGTAGTGGCTGTCATGGCAGCCTTTACCCGATGGTCATACAACTCTACTTCGTAATATCCCGGAGACGCTTTTTCCGTCTCTTTTAATATACGTGAATGATAGCCGGCATTAGCCCCTTTGTAGGGAGCGTCCGGTCCCGGATTTTCGATGGTAAAATCTGCGGTTGCAGGCATCATCGATAGGCCGCCCATTGTCCAGGCATGAATGTGGCTGAATGCCGAAACACTGTTAATGGCATATTCGTATCCGCCCATCCAGCGATTACCTTGGTTATCCGGGCCGATTTGTACCATACCAAACGGCATTTGTGCATAGGGGCCGAGCATCCAGCGTGAATTGGAAGTTCCGATGAAACAATCTACATAATCTACCGGCTCTTTCCCGTTAGCATTCGTTTGAAATGCTGTGAATAAACAGCATAGAAAAACAGTCAATTTATACTTTACCTGCATAATTACTTCACTTTTATATAGAAATAAAAAATATTCTTGTTCTTAACCCCGTCATAGCAGGTCAAAGAGATCTTATGATAACGTTGTTTGATATTGAATTTTGTTCCGTCATGTTTGGTATATACTTCATCCCATTCATACAAGGCATTCAAGGGCACTGTTATCTTATATGTATAGTCGTATCCGGTTGTTCTTGAAACTTCGTCGACGGATATTTCGTCTTTCAAATTCCAGTCGGCATATTCCAGCCCCAGATAGGCAATGCCGCTTTCGTCTTTTATGAATGCTTTTATTTCCACATTTTCTCCCCGTGCCACTTCAAAGGTATCTCTGGCAATATCGGCCTGAGGAGAATAGTAGTCAACTCCTTCATTTAAATCCCGGTCGCAGGAACATATAAGCATGACTGTCAGTAGCATGCTTATGGCGGATGTTATTTTATGAAAACTCATGTTCATCGGTCTATTTAATTTGTTCTGATATTATATTCTTACCATCCCGGATTCTGATCCAGTTTGCTGTTCTTTTGAAGTTCCGACTGGGGAATCGGGTAATAGTTCATTTTCGGTTCAAACACCCGCTCTTCAACAACGAATGTCTCATACGAAGCTTTTTCATTTTCCATCGTAATTCTCATGCCGTGAATAGGTTGATTGAAATAGGTCTGTCCTTCTTCCCAACGGCGTACATCCCAAAAACGATGTTCTTCAAAAGCCAGTTCTACTCGTCTCTCATTCCTGATCCGTGCACGCATTTCTTCTTTGGATAAGTTCATGCGTATGTTCAGTTGGGGGATTTTGGCCCTCTTGCGTATCAGATTGACAGCATCGTATATGGACTGGTCCGGAGCATCCAGATATTCGTTCATCGCTTCGGCGTAGTTTAGCAGAATTTCCGCATATCGGAACAATATCCAGGGACGGCGGCGTTTCTGGTCTTTTGATAAGTCCAGATTCTGGTCGATGAACTTCCGCATATAGTATCCGGTTTTGGTTGCCGTAGGCGTCTTGTTCAGTCCGTCTTTTCCACCGACAAATGTTTCGATCGGAGTGCCGCTAAATTTTAATCCGTTGTAGGCAACTGAATATTCCATACGGGGATCGCGCCCTTTATACGGGTTCTCCGGATCATAACCGGAACGGGGGTCATCGATCGGATATCCTTTCGTTGTTTCGTAAGCATCTACCAGTTCTTGAGTCGGGTTGGTATATCCTTTTCCGCCATAGCTAATCGGGTTATTGTATAATTCTACCTCATTTGAGTTGTCCGAACTCGTAGCAAAGAGAATCTCAATATTATAGGGAGTGGTAAAGACGGAGTAATAAGCACTCAGCAAACCGACTTGCGAAGGGTTCTTTACCTGTATATCCATTATCTCTTTGGCTGCGTCTGCCGCATCTTTCCAAAGTTGTTTATCTTCATCCGGATTGTTTAGTTTACTGGCTAAATAGAGTAATGCCCTCGATTTCAGTGCCAATGCAGACAGCCGGGTGGCGCGTCCATAGTCGGCAGATTCTTTTTTGAAATCATCTAAATAAGTGGTTGCATTTTCGCAATCCCGGACGATAAATTCTATAGCTTTTGCAAAGGTAGACTGCTTGATTGTTTTTGCCTCTTCTTCTGTCAGTACCTTATCGACCAGTTGAATGTTTGAGAAACGCTTGGCCAGCTCAAAATGATAAAAGGCTCTTAAAAACAGGGCTTCGCCCTTCATGCGTTTATAAGTGGCTTTGGTTTGTTCGTTTTTATCAATCAACCCTGCCTCTTTGATGGTTGTTTCCAGCTCCTGCAAAAACATATTCGTCTTGCGGATGCCGGCATACATCGTTTTCCAGATTTCTTCTTCCGGATTATAAAAAGGAGTGATGGCTCCATTGTTGTAGCTGTGTACCGCGGAGCCGGAATAAGAACAGATCGCTTCGTCTGAAGCACAGGCGAACATGGCGTGGTCCAGACGGTTGAAACCGTTAATCAGTTCCCGGTAGGTACTATTCAGGAATCCCTGGGCAAACCGTTCGTCAGTGAAGATGTCGTCTTTGTCCAGATTTGTATCTATATCCTTGTCCAGAATATCACATGACCCTAAAAACAAGGTTGATAAGATTAATAATTTAGATATGTATTTCATATGGCCCTAAATTTAAAATTTCATATTTATACCAATGTTGAAAGAACGCATCATAGGATACCCGGTAACGCCTGCATCTACTACTTCCGGGTCGAGGTTGTATTTACCTAATTTATCTATGCTAAGCAGATTTTGCCCATTGACATAAAGGCGGAGTTGCTTAATGTTCACTTTCCTCAAAACGGAAGAAGGTAACTGATACCCCAATTCCACATTGCTTAATCTCAGGAAGTTACCGTTTTTGATCCAAAATGAAGAAGAACGGTAGTTATTCAGATTGTTCTCTGTTGTCAGGCGTGGGAAGGTGGCATCCGATTCACGCACTCCTTTTTCCCAGGCTCCATAGGCCAGTGCTGTCACCTTATTATTATTTTGCAAAGCCCATACTGCCGCATTGTTCAGATAAACCGAACGGTTTGCTACTCCTGAAAGTACTGCAGAGAAATCAAATCCGGCATAATCTACTCCTAATGATAATCCCATGGTCACTTCCGGGACAGTCGGTTTCCCTATAGGTATTTCATCATAAGAGTTTATGTGATTATCCTCATCCGGATTCTGGTTCTTGTATTTTAAATCTCCGGGACGAATTTTATAGAAAGTGGAGATGGGGCTGTTTTTTATATCGTCTTCATTCATGTAAAAACCTAAGGCTTCCAATCCCCATAGCTGGGCTACGGATTTTCCGGTTCTCCTTTGATATTCCTTCAGACCTTCCACTTCATCCATTGCCAGAATCTTGTTTTTTGCCAATGAGACGTTTGCCTGAACAAAATAACCTACTTTGTTGATACGTTTTTGATGCATCAACGATACTTCCATACCCCGGTTGACTACCGTACCGATGTTCACATACGGGAATGGAGCACCGATGATCCAGGAGGAAGTATTCTGTTTCTCCGAAACGATATCCGAACGTTTATGCCAGAAGGCATCGACAGTGACTGATAAGCTCGAAAATAATTCCAGATCGATACCTACATTTAAATTCCGGGTCGTTTCCCATGTCAAATCGGGATTAGGCAAACGGCCCTCCCAAGCTCCGTCACTCCAGGCAAAGCCACTACCGAAGATGTAACCGCCACTGGACTGATCAAAGCCCGACCAATGAGACTGATAGGCATAACGGTCAAAACCGGTTTTACAGTTTCCGGCTTCTCCATAGGAGGCTCTCAGTTTCAAATAATTCACCGCTTTGGTATTGAAGAAGGATTCATTGGATATGATCCACGCTCCGGCGATGCTTGGGAAAAAGCCGAAACGGTGTCCCGGTGCATATTCATCACTGCCGTCATAAGCGAAACTGATTTCACCGACATATCTTTTGTCAAAACAGTAAGTCAGTTTGCCATCGACTCCTTGACGCGCATAAGCGGGATTGTCACCCTGTACAAATAATTGAGACTGATAATAGCGGGCATCGGCATAGACTTCGTGTTTTCCAAAAATACGGTCATAAGAGAAACCTGCATTAAAGGCCAGTTGATATTGATAATAATCGTATAATTTCTCTTGAGCCAATGACAATTGTTTGTCTTCTCCATACACAGAGTATGTGTTATCTCTCTGTAGCTCATAAGTTGCATAATTGCTCGTTTTACCGGTACCATATCCCGATACTCCGTCAAAAGCAACCATGGCACGTACTCCCAATCCTTTTGTCACGATATCCAGTTTTTGTTTTGCCTGTGCTTTCACTTGCAATACTTTGTTTCTGTCTTTCCGGTATCCGGTGTGGGAAATCATTCCATAAGGATTTTGTCTGTATTGCGAAGTTCCTGCTATTTTCCCATCCTCGTAAGTGATTGGCATGGCATTGGGAGCAATTGTAGACAATACATTGAAGATATCCGAAGAAGTGCTGTTAGGCATATTCTTGTCTTCTATTCTTCCGGCCAGGTCCAATGATACATCCAGCGACTTTGTGACGGCAGCATCGATATTCGAACGGATATTATACCGGTTGTAATTTACATTCGTATTAAATCCGGAATTTATATCGGTATATTTATAAAGCCCGTCTTTACCTAAGAAACTGAATAATACAAAATATTTGACCTGCTCCGTACCTCCCCGGACAGACACCTTATATTGCTGTTGGGGAGTACTGTTTTTCAAAAAAGAAGAATACCAGTCTACGTCGGGAAATAAATAGGGGTTCTGAGTCCCGTCATAAATTCCCGGGTTATATTTTTCGTCCGACGGTACCGGTAGTCCGTCGTTCTGTAATGCTTTGTTGTAAAGAGAGACATATTCACGGGAGGGCAAAAAATCCGGTAGCCGTGTAGGTTGTTGAAAGCCGTATTGAGCTGTCAGAGAAATCTCGGGTTTACCGATAATTCCTCTTTTGGTTGTTACAAATACGGTTCCGTTGGCTCCTCTCTGTCCGTATCGGGTATTGGCGGCACCATCTTTGAAAATGGAAATCGATTCTATCTCTTCAATATCCATCTGACTGATGTCCCGTTCTACGTCGTCTACTAAGAAGAGAGGTGAACGGAACTGTCCATATGTTCCGATACCGCGTATATAAATATCCGAGAGGCTGTTTCCCGGTTCGTCTCCCGTCTTGCGTAAGATCGTTAATCCGGAAGCTTTGCCGGTCAATGCATTCTCTAAATTGGAGGCCGATGCCTTATCCAGATCTGAATAACGGATTGTCGATACGGCCGATGTCTGCAAATACTTTTCGTTGCTTGTCTTATTTTTTATGGTATCCTGCACCGCTTTTTCACTCTTTTGCGAAAAAACCGGAAGGGAAAAACAAGCTATCGTAAGGGCCAGACATAAAAGTCTGAAAGATAAATGCCCGATAAAATATTTCATATTCTTACTTATTTTCAATTAATACTATTTACACATTCGAAAATGTATCATTAATAATTATTCCATCCGGGATTTTGCTGGTATAAGGGGTTTTTATCCATGTCACTCTTAGGAATAGGGTACAGATTCATTTTGTCCGTAAATATTCGGTCTTCGAAAACAACTTTGTTGTAGGTATAGCTATTGTCACTGTTCTTCGTGATTTCCATTTCGTACATCGGACCGTTGAAGTAAGTCTCCCCGTCTTTCCATCTGCGTACATCCCACCATCGGTGTTCTTCAAAGGCAAGTTCTATCGCCCGCTCATTCTTGATACGTTGCCGCATGGCGGTTTGAGACAGACCTTGGGGTAAAGCAGGCATGCCGCTTCTTTTACGGACAGCATTCACAGCATTGTACACTTCGGTAGAAGGAACAGGAAGGCCCTCATTCAACGCTTCTGCATAATTTAAATACATCTCGGCCAAGCGGAAGTAAATCCAGTTGTGATAAGCTTTATTGGATGATTTTTCATTCAAACTTTCCGGTAAATATTTGCGTACATAGTATCCGGTGCGGCATCTGTCTTTGGAAAGACGGTGTTTACCACCCATATACAGTTCTGCAGTGATTCCTTGCCATATACTTCCGTTGTAGATAACCGTTTTGTAAAAACGGGGATCTCTGTTCTTGTAGGGATCTTGTGCATCATAGCCCGAATCCTCATCCGTGATCGGTTTGCCGTTATTCATCTCGTATAAGTCTACAAAATTCTGTGTAGGAGCTACGGCACCTACTCCGCCGAATCCTTCGCCGGAAGGCGCCCAAACTTTTATCTCGCTGCTGGTGAAGCCAACAGGAACATTATTATACCAGAATATCACTTCTGAGTTCCCTTCATCGGGGCGCAGCAGGAATACTTTCTCATAGTCGGCTGCTCCGTTGCCACGATCGAACAGGCGATAGGCCGGGTTACCGTCTTCATCTTTCAAATTCAGTACATCTGCAGCCGCTTCATAAGCAAGCTTCCATTTTTCCGGATTCGTATTTTCTTTATCCCACAACGGGCTTGCTGCATATAAGAGTACCCGGGCTTTCAGTGCCATGGCAACTCCACGGGTAATGCGTCCCTGTTCGTTTTCATTTACCGTTACCGGTAATAGCCCGATAGCCTGTTTTAAGTCTTCCAAGATAGCGTTTACGCATTCCATGTAACTGTTTCGCGGTAAGCTGAGATTGTCATTCGGATACAAAAGTTTATCATTTAGAATGGGCATGCCGCCATATCGTTTGATGATTTCGTGGAAGAAGAAAGCACGCAGAAAAAGAGTTTCGCCTAATAATCTTTCTCTCATCTCTTGACTCGGGAAAGGAATGATGTCTTTCTTGGATAAGAAGACATTTGCTTTGCGGATACCTTCATAGTTGCGGGTCAACTGATTATCTACATCATCATACGAACCGACATTGAATGAATTGCTGGTATTCCAACCGAAACGTGATTCTGCTTCATCCGTAGCACAGGCTATAGGAGCCGGATCAAAACTTCCGAGCACATTGAAGCCTTTCAGTAGATTGGTGTAAATATCGGCTTGAAATTTATAGGCGGTTTCGTAATTGGTGAATATCTTGTTTTCGTCCAGATTTAAATCCGGTGCCCGGTCCAAATAGTCATCACAGCCGTAAAAGAGAATGGCTAACAGGCAGGAGAATATTTTATATGTTCTCATAATATCCTAAAAATTAATATTTAAACCAAAGTTATATGCTTTCATTGGCGGCATGTTTGCCGCTCTGTTGTCTCTGTTGTCCGGATCAAGATAAGGTTCTTTGGCCCAGGTTGCCAAGTTCAGAGCCGAGAAATAAATGCGGATTGTCTTTATAAAGGCTTTTTCCGTTATTTTTTTAGGAAGGGTATAGCCGATATCGAGATTCTTTAGCCGTATGTAACTTCCATCGGACAAAGTATAATCGGCGCCGGCTTCATTATTTTGGTATTTTCCGTACATTTGGGTGTATTTGGCATTTGCATCTCCCATTTCCGGAGTCCAATAAGACCAATGTTTATCGTACACGTTGTCTCCGTTGGAAAAGGCCCACATCGCTTCCCAATTCTTGTCGAAAGAGACGTGAGTGGAACCTTGAAACAGTACGCCGACATCAAATCCTTTATAGGATAAGGACAAGTTGATACCGTATTGTATCTCGGGTACCAACGGATAACCGGTCCTTATAAAATCGGCACGGTCGATTACTCCGTCACCATTGATATCCTTGTATTTCAGATCTCCCGGATGTACTTCCGTATTTCCTTCCAGAGCTAATTGGGAAGGACTTCTTTCTATATCGTCATAGTCTTGAAAATAACCCAAGGTGATCAGTTTCAAAGGGGTGTCGATGGGATATCCTTCCGGGCGCTGATAAGGTAAAACACCGAGAGGAGTACCCATATCGATCACTTTGTTTCTTGCAAAACTCATGTTTCCTTTGATGGAATATGAGAAATCGGGGCCGATGAAGCGGCTGTGATTTACTTCTAATTCCACTCCCTGATTTTGTACAATACCGATATTGGCCGGAGAGAATACGGTTCCCACGTAAGACGGCATTGTTTGTACCTGTGTCAGGATATCCGATCTCCTTTCATGGAAATAATCAATATTGAAAGTCAGGGCATTGTTGAAAAGGCCGGCCTCCAAACCGATATTCAATTTTCTGGAAGTTTCCCAAGAGACATCTTTGTTGGCTACACGTCCCTGGCGTATACCTTGAACGCGGTTGTCGCCAATACCGAATATATAGGAGTTGTCTGTGTTGCTGGTATCAACATATTCGTATTGTTGAAGATAAATGAACCGTGCTTCTGTGCTGGTATTGGCTACCGGGTCGTATGCCCAAACGCGATCATTACCGACCCAGCCTAAAGAACCTCTGATTTTCAGACTATTCATAATCTTGCTGATATTGGATTTTTTATAGAAAGGTTCATTTGAAATAACCCAGCCTAATGCAAAAGAGGGGAATAATCCGTAACGTTTTCCTTTGGCAAAGTTTTCCGAACCGTTATAGCCGAAGTTGACTTCTGCCAGATAACGGGTGTCGTATCCATAAACAAACCGTCCTACCATACCCTGGCTTGCGTATGGCAAATCGACGTTGTATCCATGAGACAGACGGTTAAATAATATAAGAGCACTTACGTTGTGTTTTCTGAAATCATGTTCATAGGTCAGCCCGCCTTCCAGATAAATTTTCCGGAAATTGTCTACATATTGCCAGTCCCAACGCAATGGACGATTTTCTCCGTGCATGATATAGGTGTCTGTTGGGTAGAGATATTGGTAGGTAGCAACCTCTTTCCGATAAATCTTTCCATGCTTACTGTCATCATCGTATGCCACTTGTCCTCTTATGGCAAGCCCGGGAAGAAGCCAACTCAATTTATAGGTAAGGTTGAGCCCCGCTTCCAGTACGTTCCGGTTTTCTTTGAACTCTCCGGAATCACGAATCAAGGCATGTATATTGGAGTAATCTTTGTCACCGCCATAAGAGCCGTCCATGTTGAAAGCCGGATATTTACGACCGGAGTTGGCTATTGCGGCATGGTATATATCCCAACTGCTATACTGCATGGAAGTGGGATAATGGCGGTCTTCAATGCGGGCGCCTATGTTGATCGAAGCACTCAAATCTTTCGTAATGTCGAAATCCAGATTCGACCGGAAGTTATATCGGTTGAAGTTGGTGATATTGTCTCCTTTGAATGGAGAATTCTGATTAAAAAAACCGCCGGAAACGAAATAACGCATCGATTTGGTACCCCCCCGCACATTCACATTGTATTGCTGTTGTATGGAACCGGATTTCATAATCTCATCCATCCAATCCACGTCCGGGTGGGTATAAGGAGAAACTTTCGTCCGATACTTCATTAAATCTGTTGCACTGTATTCAGCTTGCTGACCGCCATTATTCAGCATTTCATTGCGCAGCAGAGCAGAACGATAGGCATCCAACGGCTTATACAACCGAATAGGAACGTTTACTGCCACTTGTGAAGTAATGGATACTTCCGGTTTACCGACAACTCCTCTCTTGGTCGTTACGATGATAACACCGTTCGCTCCTTTCACACCATAAACGGCCGTTGCCGAAGCATCTTTTAATATATTGATGCTTTCGATCTCATTAGGATCAATTTGAGCAAAGCTTTCACGGATAATTCCGTCTACTACAATCAAAGGTTTCGTGTTTTCATTGGCGAACGTTGCTTTACCGCGGATGTAGATATCTGCTTCATCGCGTCCGATTTCACCGGAACTTTGAACGATTGTTACACCTGAAGCTTTACCGGCTAAAGATTGGGTCAGGTTGGACGCCGGGACCGTAGTCAGCGTTTTGCTTTTTACAGTTGAAATGGAACCTACCATTGATTCCTTTTTCTGCGTACCAAAAGCAACTACGACAACTTCATCCAAGGCTACGGCAGCATCTGTTCCTAACTCTATTTTCATCTTCTTTCCGAATACGGGAGTTACGGTCTGAGCTTCGAAACCGATATAGCTGATACTCAGTTGTACATCTTTTGCAGGCACTTTTAAAGAAAAGTTGCCATCCAAATCGGTTACAACACCGATTGTAGTACCTTTTACCAGAACAGTGGCACCGATTAGAGGTTCCCCATTATTTTTATCTAATACTATTCCTTTCACTACCAGGTCTTGTGCCGACACAAAGCATGGGCAAAGGAATAATAGAAGCAATATAGTATATTCTTTCATAATATTATATTTTAATGAATTCGTCTAAACTGATAGGTGTAGGTATGCAGTTCTTTATTTTTCTTGTCTAATTCCATCGCCTCTTCAGGAGTAGCGGGTGTAGGATCTTGTTCCATCTGGGAAAACATAACTGTTTTCTTACGTTCTCCTAAGAATGTTTTTATACGAAGTTCCATTTCATTCCCTTCTAAGTGGGTTATGGTGAAACGAACCAGCACTTGAGTATATCGATAAGAATTGTCGGATGAGTTTTTACCGGCTATTTTATCCATAGACATATTCAACCAGTCTTTGTCGGTTACAAGCCATGTTCCGGCATGTTCCTTTTCAAGGCAGGGATCGAACATCCTGTAAACTCCGTTTGCTTCGAACAGAATGGAGAGGTTTTCTTCTTTATCGGTACTGCACAATTCTCCGTTGTCATAGGCGGCAACTTGTTTCCAATATCCCGACAGTCCGCTTGCCAAATCTTCATCTTTCGAGCAGGAAGAGAAAATGAATAGTAGAAATACTAAACCTAATAGATATTTATTCATGGTATTTGGTGTTTATTGATGTGATTCTTTTAATCTCAGCTTGCCATCTTCAATAATAGTTTCGACCGTTTTATACGTTTTTATATAGGTGTCTAATTGCCCTGTTGCCGAATAAGTATAATATTTCAGGGTTAATCTGTTGGCTGTACGATCCTCCACGTAAAAGGTTACAGGCAATAAATCCGAAATATTCAGAATTCGGTTATTGCTTTCATAATTCCAGGCAGTTCTCAAATCTTTCGATTCACAAGGCAGGTAGAGGTAGCAAACATTTTTCTCTGTAAAATACAGTAATTCACCTTTTGCGCATTCATCCAGTTCCTGTTCTTCATCATTTGAGATTTGTGAAATCAGTTGCCATGATCCCGATAAATCGATATCGTTATCGGTCTCTTTGTCGCAGGCAGTTCCTAAAAAGGAAATGAGTAATGTGCATAATAATGGGATTTTTTTCATTTTCATAATAATAAGATTTTTTACACGTCACAAAAATATTACAGAATATTATTTATATAGATTTTTCTGGTAACAACTCTTCTATTCAGTGTAACATCTGCTGATGATCAGCTAATCTTTCTCTATTTTCTTGTCGCTTTTAATGCGAAAGAACAATATAGCAGATAAGTAATGCAGAGTCCGATGATCATTAGTGAACCGTTAAAACTACCTACCCATTGTGAGAAAGCGGCCATTAATGGCGGGACAACTGCTCCTCCCGATATTCCCATAATCATCAGTCCGGAAAGCTCATTTGCGCTGTCGGGATACAATTGCAATGCCTTTGAGAAAATGATACTGAATACGTTGGCGCAGAAGAAACCGACAATCGCTATGATAGCTAACAGCAACTGGCTCTCGGAAACAAAAAGCATAAAGATAAATACACATAAAGTGATAATCATACTGATCCGTAGAAACTTGATGGAAGAGAAGCGTGCCAGAATGAATGTTCCCATAAATGCACCTACGGTGCGAAAAACGAAATACAGGCTAATGCCATAACCGGCTTCGTTCAGCTCCATGCTGCAACGTTCCATTAAAAAACCGGGTATCATGACATTTAAGCCGACGTCTACTCCTACAATAAAGAGGATCCCCAAGAACAATAATAGAATCGTTTTATCTTTCAATAGGATGAGATAGGGTTTGAATGACCATAACGTATTTTTTGTAGTTTCTTTGGGTATCGGTGTGAACAATAGCCAGCAACCGACAAACAGTGTTATTAGTGCAAAAACAGGAAACATATAAATCCAGTTTCCCAGAAAACCGGCTGCCCAAACTGCAATAATCGGTCCGGCAAAAGAGGATATGGCCTTAATAAACTGACCGGCAGTCAAACTGCTGGCCAATTTGTTTTCATCCATAATATTCATCAGTAACGGATTTAATGAAACCTGTAGAATCGTATTCCCGATGCCGAGCAATGCAAAAGCAATCAGACAAGATACGTAGGAGTAATCCAATAAGGGGAGTATCATAGCCAGAACGGTAAAGCCTAAACTAATAAGCACTGTATTTTTTCTTCCTATCCGGTTCATGAAAGCACCGAACGGAACAGAAAATACAAAGAACCAGATAAAGACCATTGAAGGTAAGAAGTTCTTTTGGGTTTCGGATAAGGAAAAGTCGGATTGCATATAGTTGGATGCTATGCCGACAAGATCACAGAATCCCATAACAAAAAAGCTTGCCAAAACCGGCAATAATGCTATTACTTGAGCGCGTTTCATATAATACGCCTCCTTCCGATGCCTGCTGTAATTGTGTAATTTCCCATGTTTTCAGATTTGTTTTTTGCAAACATAGGGCTTTTGTAGCTATAAAAGATTAACTACTGTAACATACTATATATATACTGTAACATCCCTTTCTGGGTACTCTATGGCGCAATTCTAAGCCTCTGATTCCTTTGCCGGAGTTTCATGGCGTTCTCTGAATTCGGTAGGAGATACCCCGAATTTTTTCACAAAACAAATATAAAAATAAGAAGGAGAGGAAAAGCCTAAGTCGTAGGTAATCTCCGTAATTGTTTTGTTTGTATTCAGCAACTCCTTTTTTGCATTCTCCAACCGGACAGTTCTGATAAAGTCTCCGGAAGAGAGACCGACCAATGCTTTTAGTTTTCGGTGAAGATTCATGCGGCTCATTCCTACATAGTTTGCGATACTTTCTCCCTTGATATCCGGATCGGATATATTTTCATTGATATAATTAGTAATCTTTTGTATCAGCATATCGTCACCGGACATTGCAGGCGCTGTTTCTGCGTCTGGTTTCTTACCGGACACAAGCGCTACTTTCTTCATGAATTTCTCTTTGACAACTTCTTGGTATCTGATCAGTTGCTCGATGCGGATTCGAAGATGACGGATATCAAACGGTTTCGGTATGTAAGAGTTGGCACCCACTTCCAGCCCGGCCAAGCGGTCTTCATGAGTTTCTTTTGCCGTCAGCAGGATTATCGGAATATGAGAAGTGTTTATATTCGACTTTATTTTTTCGCAAAGCTCTATACCGTCCATATTGGGCATGATGATATCACTGATAATTAAATCCGGAATAGAGTTTAAGGCACTCTTGAATCCTTCTATGCCGTCGGCAGCCGTATATACTTCGTATTCTTCGTGTAGTTCCATTGCAAGAAAGTCACGAATTTCGGATTCATCATCTACTACCAGAATCTTATATTTCTTAGTCGTTTCATTCTTTTCATCTGTCTTTTCCTCAATCACTTCTGTGTTTTCCTGTAAGGCTTCTTTGACAAATGTAACATAAGAATCGTCTTTCTCTTTAATATCGGCTATTTCTTCTTTGGAATAATTGGCCTTATCGAACGGGACGACAATGGTGAACCTGGAACCGACATTCAATTCACTCTCAACAGAAATATGGCCTTTATGTAATTCAACCAAAGACTTTACCAAGTACAATCCGATGCCTGAACCCGGATATACAATATTTTTGTCATTCAATTCAACTTGATAAAAACAATCAAATATTTTTTTCAAATCTTTTTTGTCGATACCGATACCTGTATCCGAGATCTCAATATGTAATAAGTCTCCTATATCAGTTTGCTCCACAAAGACATTCATTACGATCTCGTCATAATCCTTCACGTATTTAAAGGCGTTAGAGAGGATATTATACACAATTTTATCCATAAATTTGGGAGATACCCATCCAACCAACCGTTCCGCGCTTGTGTTAAAAACGAAATTTATGTTTTTGTCTTCTATTACTCCTTCAAAAGTATCTGCTATTTCCTTAAAGAAAGAAACTACATCCATTTCTTTCACCTTGAGTTTCAATTGGCCATAATCGATTTTCCGAATATCGATCACTTCGTTCACATTTTTGATCACACGCATTGTGTTCCTTTTGATAAGAGACAATAAATCTCTCTTTTTGCTATCTGTTTCTCCAAGTAATAGTTTCTCCAACGGTGCCAGAATAAGGGTAAGCGGATTTTTCAATTCATGCGAAGCATTGGTGAAGAATTGTAATTTGGCCTGATACAGTTCTTTTTGCTTCTGCTTCTCCAGACGTTCATAGTTTATTTTATCACGGACTCTGATTTTCATCATAGCAATGTTCCAGCACATGTACAATATGATTAATAACAGGACAAAATAGATGATATAGGCCCACCACGTTTGCCAGAAAGGTGGTTTCACGAGGATATATAATGTACGTACATTGTCTTTGTCGAAATTTCCCGAAGGAGAAGAGGCCATCACCATAAAGCAATAGTTGCCGGGTTTCAAATTCCGGTAGGTGACGGAACGCATGGAGCCCACTTTGTTCCATTCTGTATCTACTCCTTTTAAGAAATAGGCATATTGAATGCGTTCCGGAGAAGAATAATTGATACCTAAATATTCGATTGTAAAGACCGATTCATCGTAATTCAGTTCTATTCTATCGGTAGAATTTATATTTTTGACTAAAGGAGATTTCGGGTTCTGTTCACTTCTGATTGTAACATGCTGATTAAATAACAGGAAATCGGTAAAGACAACGGAAGCCGGGGTTTTGTCTTTTGTGATAATGGAAGGATCGAAAATGTTCATACCTTCCGTACCGCCTAAAGCGATTACACCCGATTTCATGATTAGTCCCGAATTTTTCAGGAAACTGCCGGGTTGAACTCCGTCAGATGCACTATAGGAATCAAGTTCCTTGGTTTCTAAAGACATTTTTACGATATCTTTGTTGGTACCCATCCACAGATCATTGCCTACCAATATCAACTCTCGTACTATGGAACTGTTTAGACCGTTTGCTTGTCCGTATATGGTTAAAGAGTCGTTCTTTATTGTATACTCCCATAAGCCTTGCCCTTCTGTACCGATCCACATGTTTCCTCGTTTATCAAACAAGAATGAATTCACCAATACGTTTTTTAACCTGGAGCTAAACGGTTCCACATTTCCGGTTTTATAATCGTACTTGTACAAGCCGCCAAAAGTACCGATAATCAGGTAATCATTATATTCTTGCAGTGCGGTGATATGATTCCATTTGAGGGGTTCAATCACATGGAAAGAGTTCTGCTTCTTATTAAAGTAAGAGAGTCCGGCGCGCTGTCCCACCCAAATGTTTTTTCTGGAATCTTCATACAAACAGCTCAAATCGCTATGCATAAGTGAATGGGGATCATCTTTCTGATGGGTATAGTGAATGAACTGCTTGGTCCCATCTTTCATTCTATTCAGAACGCAATCATAGGTACCGATCCACAGATCATTGTCCGAATCAATCAATGAACATAAAGTTGCATCATCGCTTAAATTATATCCTTGGGTTTTAGACGTAATTTCTTTAAACGTATTATTCCGGATATCCCAATAGTTAATACCGCCGCCGTCGGTAGTAATCCAAAGATTGCCGTACTTGTCTTCGCTGAAAGAGGAAACATGTTTGTAAGACAAACTATTGGTCAAAAGGATATCGCTTGTGATATAATTAAATTTTTGTTTACGCTGATTTACAAAATTTATTCCTCCGCCATAAGTACCGATCCATAGATTGTCATTCTTATCGCTTAGTACCGATCGGATTGTCTTGTAGGATAGTCCGGTTTCCGTCTCCGATTCATAGTAGAATTTGGTGTCTGCTTTTTTTATTTCCTCATCACTCTCCTTTAGCTTAATGGAACATAGAAAATACTCTGTTCCAATCCATAACTGTCCCAACCGGTTTTCCTCTATACAATTTACCTTTGCATTTTTCAGTTCATCCAATTCGATTAGTTCCGGTTCTTTTTTCCCTTTTATAAAGCGCATTAATCCTTTCCAGGTCCCTACCCAGGTGTCCCCATAAGAATCCCGAAAAATAGCTTCTATCTGGCTATCCGGGAAATTACGATTCTGTACACTATAATTGGTCACCGAACGTGTGTTTAAATGTACAATATCCAGTCCTCCAAAATGGGTACCTATATATAATAAACCCTCAGGTGATTCATACAGGCTCAGAACACGATCGTCGGATGCTTGATAATAAAGGCGGTTGAAGGATTCTGTTTTCGGGTCGAAAGAGTATACGCCATTTCCATAAGTTCCTATCCATAAACCTCCCTCTTTTCTTTTTATGATTGAATGAACGGAGTATAAATTGTTTTCGGACTGAAGTGCGTTGTTCTTTAAGATTTTATAGGTATCGGTTTCTACATCATACATCAATAGCCCGAAATTTGTACCGATATAGATACGGTTTTCATCACAATATATTTTAAGGGCCTGTTGGTTTGTAAAATCCAAGGAGTTTTCAAAAGCCCACCTGTAATTTTTAAAGGCAATACCGTCAAAGCGGCAGAAACCTTCATCCGTAGCACACCAAATATAGCCGTCCTTATCCTGTTTTATATCAAATACTTTACTACTGGATAATCCATCTTGTATACCAAATTTCTCAAAACGCTCATGAGCAAAGTAAGTTGGATTTGCATTCACAAACAATGAACTGCATAGGAGAAAGAAGTAAAATATAACCCGGTACATCATGTTCTTATTCAGTTTTTTAATAATAGTTTGTTAATCTGTGAGTTAACATATAAAAAGTAAGTCATGTACTGATAGCTTGCTGAATTTAAGGTTTCTATATTTTTAATTCATATGAAATAATACAGAACCTGACTTATCTTTTGAAATAGTAAAAAAGCATTTTGAATAAATTAAGGGCGAAGATAAGCAAATGGTATGAGAAATTTATATTTGAGGGGGGACTTTTATATTCGAATGCTTCTTAGGAGGTGTTGGTTGTGATAGGAGAATGAAATGTTATTTGTAATCGGTGACCTGTTGCTTCGTCTTTGCAGCTTGCATGATGTGACCCTGTGTTTTGTTCCCGGTTATGAGATCAAGCACGTGCTCGGGCTTTAGCGTGGCAAATCCGATCCTCTCGACACCTGTCGTATCCGTGAATATGGCGAACGTTTTTATGACCGTTTACATCCCTGTTTCTATCATAGTGAGGAAATGTCGGAACTTCAGGAGCTGTATCGTACCCGCGCTTTCCTTGTGGAATCGCGTAAACGACTGTCTACTTTCGACAAGGGCGATAATTGCAAGTCTTCCGTTTCCCAGACAGTTGCCCGTTCGCGTAGTTCTATTCTTTCCCAGCTGGACGCTCAGATAGCAAATCTTGAACATGAAATTGAAGCGCTCATACAGTCTTTCCCTGAATTAAGCCGGAATTATCAGATTCTTATCTCTATTGTCGGTGTAGGGCTGGTGACGGGCTGTGAACTGATCATCAAGACGGAAAACTTCCGGAAGCTGGATACAGCCAGGAAATGCGCCTTTTACGCGGGCATTGCCCCTTATCCTAACGAATCGGGCACGAAGAAACATAAGCATAAGATATCCCCGATGGGAGACAAACAGTTGAAGACATTGCTTTTTCTGTGCGCGCGTTCGGCCAAGGATCATAATAAAGAGATGAGGTTGTATTTCCTGAAAAAATATGAAGTTGAGAAGAAACACTTTTTCGTGGTGATGAATAATATTGCCAATAAGCTATTACGTCTGATTTACAACCTGATATGAAAGCAACAATCTTATGACAGGGATTATATACAAAAAGACCCGAGATGTGTTGTGATTTCAGAAGTGAGTAAGTGCTGAAAAAAGAGATAAAGGAATCGTTTAAGAGATGAAAATTCACAACACTTAAACCATACTTCTAAAATACTGTTTATCAATGAATTAATATGAGTGATTATTTACTCGTAGAGAATCGACTCATTCCTCTACGACAAACGCTTCGATTCTCTACGGGAAACGGAGGGTTTCTCACCGAGAAACAAGCTGGATTTTCATAAGACACGACAATTGGTATGAGTGCAAAAACAGAATCAATTACTAATTGTAATGAAAAAGAAAATGAAACAAGAAAATAAGATGCTTTTGCGATTAACTTTTATTGATGATGTATTTTGCGAAAAGATTTGGTTTTAATAGAGTATACGGCGAATAGGGAATTTATCGTAGGGAAATAAATATATAGTATATAATTTGTAACAAATGATGTGTGAAACTTAAGATTTTCTTTATTGTAATATGTTGTGAAAACTGAAGGATTTATTATTGGTGGTTATCAAATTGTTCATTTTACTACTGAAATGAAGAATGGCAAACGGTTATCGCTAAAGTGAATGGGAAATATTGAATGTATTAGGGGAAATAGTAGGAGAGATTGTATTAAGTTTATTATCAGAGTAGGTAGCTAATCTTGTGCAAAGATTGAAGCTACCTTGATTTTTTGTAATTATTAGTTTCTGATTGACGAACAAAATTCTTTGGGTAATACTCCAAATTGTTTTTGGAAGCATTTAGCAAAGTAAGACGAAGAGTTGAATCCTACAATGTAACATATTTCATTAATTTTATAATTTCCGGATTGTAGGAGTTGCGCTGCTGTTTTCAAACGTTCCAACTGGATATACTCATTAGGTGTGATTTGGGCGATACTTTTGATTTTCCGATGCAGGCTGGAACGACTCATATTCATTTCGCTGGCTAAAATATCTACATTGAACTCCGGTTCGGAGATGTTCTTTTTGATTGTTTCCGTCAACTTATCAAGGAACTTTTCATCTGCATTGCTCAATGCTATTGTTCTCGCTTCTACAAAAGGTGAGGAGGTGAATGCTTTACGTAGTTTTTCCAGGTTTGTCAACAGAGTCGCTATTTTGACTAAAAGATATTCTGTTGAAAAAGGTTTTTCAATATAAGCGTCTGCTCCAAGTTCGATTCCTTCGATTTTGGATTGTAGGGTAGCTCTTGCCGTGAGTAAGATAATAGGGATATGGCTATAATTGATGTTGTTTTTCAGCCTTTTACACAATTCAAAACCGTCTATTTCGGGCATCATAACATCACTAACGATTAAATTAACAGATTCTGTTTCGAGAATATCCAGTGCTTCTTTTCCGTTAGTGGCGGTTATGATTTTATAGGTATTCTGAAGCTGTTTACTTACGAAAGATAAAATTTCCGGATCGTCATCTATGACTAAGATCGTATTTTGATTTTCGGGTGTGGTTGCTAAATGCCTGTCCGGTATATTTGGAGAATCTTCAATGTAGTGCTTGCTTAGCTGGATTACGTTTTCCTGCGTAATAGGCAATTCTACACAAAAGCATATTTGATCCTCGTTTTTTAGGTATAACTTGCCTTTGTGTAATTCTGCTAACGAACGTGCCAAAGGGAGTCCGATCCCCGTTCCGGCTGTCCGTTGTCCGTTGTCCGTGTTTTTTATCTGAACAAAAGGCTTGAATATATCTTCTTCCATGTCTTTAGGAATCAAGGTACCGTCATTACTGACTGTAATCATAAACATATTAGGATTACCTTCCGGTTGAATATCTAATTGTACGATAATATTAGACTGTGCATATTTGACGGCATTATTAAACAGATTGCTTAGAATTTTAGTAAGAGCTTCTTTATCCACCGGTGCATAGAAATCCTTTTCCGGAAGTTGTAGATTAAACTCCAGATAATTTTGTTTGGCGGTAGGTAAGAACCTGTTATATGTTTCTTTCAGAATCTCCGAAATATTGTAAGTCATGAAATTCAGGCTGAAACCTTTGGTCTCTGTTTTTCTAAAGTCTAACAATTGATTGGTTAGGTTTAATAGCCGAAGCGTATTCTGCTCCATAATATTGAGATTCTCCTTTACCTCTTTTTCATTTAAATCGTTTTTTTTGAGGATATTCTCCAAGGGACCTTTTATCAATGTTAATGGCGTACGTATTTCGTGAGCGATATTCGTAAAGAAATCAATTTTTGCATGATATAGTTCTTTCTCTTTTTCGGATTCAAGCCTTTCGAATTGAAGTTTTTGTTTATCTATCATCCGTTTTCGGAAACGATAAATTGAATAAATGATTAATCCGCTTGTCACTATAATATAGAGAATGTAAGCCCATGTTGATTTCCAGAATGGCGGATGTATTTGTACTTGGATGGATTTGGTCTCTCCGTTCCATTCTCCTTGGTAGTTGGATGATTTGACTGAAAACGTGTAACTTCCAGGCTTTAAATTTGTATAGGTCGCTACCGGATTATTAGAGTCGGTAGTGTACCACTCTTTATCGAATCCTTCGAGTTTGTACTGTAGTTGGTTGGTACCGGAGGTACTATAACCCAATGCTGCGAATTTAAATGCAAACGAGTTTTGATTATATTTTAAATCAAGTCGTTCGGTAAACGAAATGCTTGTTTTGAGAGGAGAGTCTTTGGCGTTAATATCAGCTTTTTTATTGAACAGATAGAATTCCGTCAGGACTACCGGTGGGTAGTATTTGTTTTCTGTGAACTGTCTGGAATTGAACGATATAAATCCGTTTATACCACCCAAATAGATATCTCCATTTTGAGTCTTTATGCTGGAACAATAGTTAAACTGATTGTTTAATAAACCGTCCTGCGTAGTAAATATCTTGAATGTTTTATTGGGTAAATCAAAAAGAATGAGCCCCTTGTTGGAAGTTAACCAAAAAGTTTCGTTTTTGTCTTCAATAATTTGATAAATAACATCATTTGCCAATCCTTGTGTGATGTCATAATTAGTAAATATTTCTGATTCAGGATTGAATGAGCAAAAACCTCTTCCTTGCATGGTAAACCATAATCTTCCTTTGGAATCCTCCATAATACTGATTACTTTATTGTAAGGCAGGCAATTGCGAGCGGGTGTAGACTGTGCGGAGTAATTTTTCCATGTTTGATTTCTTGGATTATATTTAAAAACGCCCGAATTGTAGGTTGCGAACCATATGATTCCATTATGATCTTCCAATATGTCAAAAATGAAAATGCCGCCCATCTTTTCGATACGGGTGAAATCATCTTTGGCATGATTATACTTATTGAGTCCTGTAGGGGTCCCTATGTATAAATCTCCGGAGGATGTTTTACACATAGAATATATGTTGTTGTCATTCAACGAATTGGTACTATGCCCCATTGCATAATGTTTGATTTTATTTGAGTTTAGATCTAACGCATGCAATCCTTTGGAATAAGTTCCTATCCAAAGTGTATTATTATCCATACAAAGAGCGTGTATATTATGATAAAGTTCTTTGTTTTCAAATTTTCTAAATTGTTTAGTCGTTGGATTAAATTTGTTTAATCCTCCATCTTCAGTACCTATCCATAAATTCCCATTATTATCTTCGCAGAATTCACGGACAATTTTACCACTGAGACTGTTTTTATTACTGAGCGGATAGTATTTATCAAAATTAGTAAACTGTAAAGGATAATAGTCTATTCCTCCGAAATAGCTTCCGATCCAGATTCCTCCTTCATTGTCTTTGTATATGTCATAAATAGCATTATCGGACAAGGAGTAAACATCATCTCTATTATGTTCGATATGTTGTATTATTTTGTTTGCTGTATCATAAATATATATTCCACTTTCTGTTGCAATCCATAATTTACTGTCGGAGTATCTTAGAATATTTCTAACGAAAATGTTTTGAAGATGGTCAGGTGTGTTGGGAAGTATGTTTGTAACTGTTTTTGTAAGAACATTAATTCGTTTTAATCCTCCTTTGGAAGATCCTATATATAAATGATTATGATTGTCTGTCATTATTTTAAAAACATAGTCATCGGCAAATATATTTATATTGTTGCTATCTGTAAATAGGTTGAATGTTTTGAAATTGTCGTTTGTGTAATACAGTCCTTCGCCTTTATATCCTACCCATATTGTATTTGTGTAGTCAATTTCAAGATAACTAACGTTATTAGGTTTTTTAATAGGATAATGTATTAGTTTATTGCCTTTGTTTTTAAGACAGAATATACCTTGCGATTCGACCACTATCCAAACATTTCCTTTACTATCTGAAGTTATTTTATAAACGGGTTGAGTGATTTTCGTTCCATCTTGACTGCTGGTACTAAAATAGCTGAAACATTCAGATTTTGGATTATAGATGTAAATACCGGCATCTGTACCTATCCATATTTCACCATTTTTCATTTCAAAAAGAGAATTGATAACATTGTTACCGAGTGATGTCGGATCATCATATTTATACTGGAATATTTTGAAAGAGTTTCCGTCGTATCGATTCAACCCATCTTTGGTGCCAAACCACATAAAACCTGTATGATCTTGCATAATACATAAGACAGAACTTTGAGATAACCCTTGTTCCAATCCTAAATGCTTGAAATAATATTTTTCTGTATTTCCGTAAAAATAAGAAATATCAAAGATGAAAAATAGTAGAAAGAACCGTAGATTATACATGGATGTTTATTGTTTAATATTGCTTTGGTAAGCAAAAATAGAGATAAGTTTTATATGTGCAATGCTTTGATAATATATTGTTTTCTTTTGACAGAATATTGCTGTATTTTACGTGTTACCCTCCCTACATTTGCAATATAAACAATCTGATTGGATGTTATGGGTAGTCATTTAAGTCGGGTGATTTTGTTTTAATTCCTCTATTTTGAGGCCCAAAGTGTCTTAAATCAATCTGCTGAAAAGAGAGTTGGCAATGTGTTTATGGATATAATATTGTAGAATGTTCAGAATATAGAATTTGATCGTTTTTCGATAAGAAATTTTTTATTGATTTATTTTTTTTGAGTAATAGTGTAAGAAATAGTATAATAATAACTTGAAGGAATTAGCAAAGAAACTTTTGTTTTTAGGAAGAAAATTATCCTAACGTTTTATTTTTTGCGCGTAATTTTGTAGCAGATAATAAATCTATAAATAATTAAATCTTTTATTATGATAAATTATTCTATAATTAAAAAATGTCTATCGGTCCGACTATTCTGTCTGTTGCTTTTGATGTTTTCTGCAACAATCGTTTTTAGTCAGAAACGCACAATTAGTGGAAATGTTGTTGATGAAATCAAAGAACCTTTAATTGGGGTTACGGTTCAGGTTAAAGGAACAACGCAAGGAACGGTAACCGACCTTGATGGTAATTATTCCATTCTGGTGGATAATCCTAATGTTACATTAATCTTTTCTTATGTGGGGTATAAAAAGGAAATTATACCTCTAAAAAATCGTATTGTCGTTAATGTGACTATGCAAATGGACAGTGAAGTACTTGACGACGTGGTAGTGGTTGGTTATGGAACGCAAAAAAGATTATCTGTTACGGGTTCGGTCAGTAGCGTTAAAGCAACGGATTTGGCTCGGACATCAGCAACTACTACGGCAGCTGCACTTGCAGGCAAAGTACCTGGAATCACAAATCGACAAACAAGCGGTGAACCAGGAGTTGCTATGAGAATGGAGATTCGTAATTTAGGTACACCGTTGTATGTTATTGATGGTGTGATGAAAGATGAGGGGCAATTCAACAATTTGGATGTTAATGATATTGAAAGTATCTCTATCTTGAAAGACGGATCTGCAGCTATTTATGGAGTTAAGGCAGCTAATGGGGTTGTTTTGGTTACAACAAAAAGGGGAACGGTGAATGAGAAACCTACGGTTACCATTAATGGATACTATGGATTACAAAAATGGACTCGTTTTCCGGAATTATCAAATGCTTATCAGTATAAACGGGCTGTTGCTGAAGCTGATGTTATAAAGAATGGCGTGACTCCTAATTTGATATCCCGGGAGGATTTAGAAAAATATAGAACAGAGTATTATAATCCTGAAACAGGAGAAGATTACCGGAGTTTTGATTGGTATGATTTTGCCGTGAGAGACAACACTCCTCAAAAATATTTGAGTGTAAGTTCTCAGGGTGGGGGAGAAAAGACAAATTATTATTTGTCTATTAGCCGTATAGATCAGGATGCAGCATTTAAGGATTTTAATTTTAACAGAACAAATATTCAATTAAATTTAGATACTAAAATTGGTAAATATCTGAAAGTAAGTGCGTCAATGAATGGACGTATCGAGACACGGGAAAGCCCCGCAATTACTATGGATGAAAATAATTGTTATAAGAATGATTTCTGGTATCTGAGATGGGGAATTAGTCGTAATCTCCCGACAGAACGTCCTTACGCAAATGATAATCCTAACTACATAAATAAGATTATGAATGTGCAAAACAATCATGCATATGCTGATCGTGATATTGTAGGTTATGGAGATGATGTTTGGCGTGTATTTCAAGGAAACTGGGATATAGAATGGAATACTCCGATAAAAGGACTAAAAGCTCAATTCTTGTATTCATATTATATAGCTAATAATCAAGAAGAACGCTCTCGTAAATCTGTTCCTGTCTATACATATAATAGAAATATGGACAGCTATGAACAAGATGGTACATTGGCTGATGGTTCTGGTTGGTTAGAAAGATATTTACGTAAGAGACAACGTACGATTGAAGAAAACATGTATCGTTTTACCGTAAATTATGATAATAAGTTTGGAGAACATGCTGTTAGCGCTGTATTGGTTGGTGAAGCTACAGAGCGTTTTGATCGTAGTATGTTGATGGTAAATAATGCAATTGCTAGTAATGATCAAACATTGTTTTTTGACAAGGATGAAAATAATGTGATTCGGAATGAAGGATATTCGGTACGTCCTTCTGCGGGTTTTATAGGTAGGATTAACTATAATTATGCAGATCGTTATTTGCTGGAATTGTCTGGTCGATATGATGGGTCTTTTATTTTTCCCAGGAATAAGCGTTGGGGGTTCTTTCCTTCAGTTTCTGCTGGATGGCGTGTTTCTTCCGAACAGTTTTTTGCTAATTCAGTGTTGAGTAATTATATCAGTAATTTAAAATTCAGAGTTTCCTATGGTGAAATGGGAAATGATGATAATTATAGCAGTAATAAAGTTCTTGGTATTGGTGATTGGGATTATATGTATGGTTATAATATGAATGCCGGTACAGGTGTAATTGCTTCTGATCCTTTTATTTCTTCAAGTGGTAGTACTATTGGTTCTGTGTCTCAGCGCGGCATGCCTGTAACGAATCTTTCGTGGGTAAAATCTTCCATGCTGAATATCGGAGTTGATCTGGGCTTTCTTAATAATAGATTGACTCTGGAAGTGGATGGGTTTATGCGTAAAAGAAGCGGTTTGACTGATAGACGTGGTGATGTATATATTCCTTATGAAACCGGATATAGTGAAATGCCATTGGAAAATTTGAATACGGATAAGCATATAGGTATTGACGGTTTGATTAAATGGCAGGATAATGTAGGTAGAGAGTTTTATTATAGCGTCGGTTTTAACGCAACGCTTGCACGAAAGAAAAATGGAAATGTTTATGGCGAAAGGTTTGGGAATTCTTGGGAACAATATCGGAAATCAGGTCAGAATCGTTGGTCTTACGTAAATTGGGGATATGAAGTGATTGGTCGTTTTCAGACTCAGGAAGAAATTGATGCATATCCTGTAATTATGAATATAAGTAATGGGTCAGACCGTAATAAATTGGTTCTTCCGGGTGATCTGATTTATAAAGATCAAAATGGGGATGGAGTTATTAACGATTATGATAGTCGTCCCATCGGATATGCGGAAGGAGGTTTACCATATATGACGTATGGATTGAATTTAGCTTGTAGTTACAAAGGATTCGATATTGCGATTGACTTTGCTGGTGCCGCTTTACAGTCCTTCCAAAGAAATTGGGAAACTAAATGGCCTTTTCAGGCTGGTAATACTTTCAATTATATGGTGGAAGATCGTTGGCATCATGAAGATCCGTTGGATCCGAGCACTCCGTGGGTTTCAGGAAACTATCCTGCTTTACGCCCACAATCGGTAAATGCTTGGCATGTTTACTGTAATAATTCCACTTATTGGTTGACTAATGCTGCATATTTTAGAATGAAAAATCTGGAGATTGGATATACCATACCTCAGAAGATTACACAAAAAATTGCAATGCAAAAATTCAGGGTATTTTTTAACGGAACGAATTTATTTAGTATTGATAATACTTCAAAGTTTGGTTTAGATCCTGAAAACTCTGATACAAATGGGTTGGGGTATCCTATGGTAAGAGTTTTGACATTTGGTGCTACTATAACTTTTTAAAAACGATAAAATATGAAAAGAATGATTTTATATACTTTGTTAGTTTTCATCGCGATAGGTTTTTCTGCTTGTGATGATTGGTTGGATAGAGAACCTAAAACTTTTATAGATGACGAAAAGGCATATTCCGGGAAAGAAAATATAACTGCTATCATTACTAATTTATATAATCGTTTGCCGGATACGGGTGCAATGTATCAGGGAACCGGTTACTTTACAGAACTTGATGAGGCCATGTCAGGTGTCGGGCAGAATGATTTGAAAGGATATGCAAATGGTTATTTGGAATATTATGACTATACGCTTATGCGTGATATAAATACTCATTTGTCTAAGCTGAAGAATGTTACAGTTTTGTCAGAGGATGAAAAGAGTTATTATATAGCCGAAGCGCGCTTTATACGAGCTTATGTTTATTTTGAGATGGTCAAACGTATGGGAGGGGTTCCATTAATTACTGATGTTATGGTTTATGATCCGAGTAAAGACATTACTACTTATGAGGTGCCTCGTAGCAAAGAATATGAGATTTATGATTTTATAGCTTCAGAATTAGATGAAATTTTGGATGACTTGAATTTACCTGCTATAATTCAATATAATAGAGCTTCTAAAGGTGCTGCTTTAGCGTTAAAATGTCGCGCGATGTTATATGCAGGGTCTTTAGCTAAATATAATTCTTTAATGGAAGAACCTGTTTCATTACCAGGACAAGAAGTTGGAATTCCTGTAAGTATGTCTGTGAAATATTATCAGGCCTCATTACAGGCGGCAAAAGATCTAATGGATATGGGAATTTATGGCCTGTATGATAAGGATGCTGATAAAAAGACGAATTTTTATAAATTATTCACAACATTGCCAAATGCAGGTAATAATGAATCGATTTTTATAAAAGAATATTTAGCACCTACAATTCTTCATTCATGGACTGCTTCAAATCTGCCTCGCAGTTTTACAGGAGGCGGAACATCGGGTACAGCAGTAAATCCTTCTTTAAATTTAGTAGATGCTTTTAAAAACTTGGATGGTACGGATGGAAAACTACAAGCATATGTTGATCCTGATCATGCGGATGAAACTTCCACAACCACTAATAAATTTGATAACAATCCGGAATCTTATTTATATTATGATAATATAGAAGATATTTTTCGGAACAAGGATAATCGTCTGTTTGCAACGGTTATGCTTCCTGGATCTACTTTTATGAATAAAGCTTTGGATATTCGTGCGGGAATAGCTTATTATAATGAAAAAAGCAAAAAACTGGTTTTTTATGAGCAGGGTAATAAATTGGATAATCCGAATGATTTGACAATTGACGGTGTTTTGATAACCGAAGCAAAGACTGGTTATGATGGACCTTCCGAGGCCGATTATATAACAAGAACCGGTTTTTATGTTCGTAAATATATGGATGAGAAAACTGAATCGGATGGTGGAAGCGCAGTTTCATTTATACGATATAGATATGGCGAAGTTTTGTTAAATGCCGCTGAAGCAGCATACGAATTAGGAGGTGCCGAAAACGAAAGTTTTGCATTGGATTGTATTAATCAACTTCGCGAACGAGCAGGTTTTACGAAATTATTGGAATCTCTGGCGATTGATGATATACGTGCCGAACGGCAAGTTGAGTTGGCTTTTGAGGGACATCGGTTCTACGATTTGCGTCGTTGGAGAATTGCGGAAGATATTTGGAATGGAAATAATCAGTCAAAAACAGCCATGCTTTATGGTTTGTGGCCCTATAAGGTATATCGACCCGGACATGAAACTCATAATAAATGGATTTTTATAAGACGTTTGCCTGCCAAATTTCCAACTCCACGGAAATTTAATCGTGTGAACTATTATTCAGCTTTTAATGCTGATGTTTTAACTAAAAACTCAAAATTAGTAAAAAATCCTGGACATTAACTTTCATCTAAAAAAAGAAAAATATGAAAACGAAAATATCTATATCACTTTTAGTTCTAACAGTCATTTTGTTGTGTGCATCTTGTGAGTTTGATAATTATGATGAGCCTAATGTGATGTTTACCGGTCGTTTAGTTGATGGAGACCAAGTGTTGAATACAAAACGCGGAATAGTGTTTAAACTATTTCAATATAGAGAAGATGGATTTATTTCCGCGGGTAGCACATGGATTAGTGTATATATGGATCAAGAAGGAAACTTCTCGTCTTTATTATTCCCGGGACGTTATAAAATGGTGGTAAATACTAATAATGGTGATATCGAGGATGCTGACATATATTCGGCTTATACGTGGAAAGATTTTGCTCCTGTAAGTAAAGAAACAGGATTATTGGATACTATTTATGTCATGTTGGATAAGAACAGGACTATGGAGTTCCAGGTATCTCCTTATTATAGATTTGAAAATGCCAAAGCCTTTTTTCGTAATGATTCTATAATAACCAATTTTTCAATTAGAAAGTTAGTTGATGATGAAGCTTCAACCCTTGATCTTAGCATGCGTAATGTTTCACTTTTTGTAAGCCCTACTATGCATATCAACTGGAATACAGAATCGTTTGTAAATATGTCTAAAAAAGTAATAATAGCATATAAGGATTTAAAAACAGGAGAAGCGACAGATGCATTGGAGTTAGGTTATCCACTTTCTAAATATTATTCGAATGATTCTTATGTCAATAACTATCGTAATTATGCTTATCTGCGTTTAGGTATTTCTACCAATGCTTTTGGTGGTGTTTATAATTATTCTTCGATATTGAAAGTAGAAGGAATACCAGAAGATGTAATTAAAAAATACAAATGATATTGTTGTTTTACTTATTAATAATTTAATATTATGATTATGAAAAGAAGTGCATTACTTTTAACTTTAGCCTTATCGGCTTCATCATTGTTGGCTCAGCAACCTGTTAGTGGTGCTATCAGTGATATTTTGGAATTGCAGCCGGCTTTTAGTTTTGATTTAACTTTTGTAGGTGAATCTGGAGTAAGAGGATGTGTTGGAGATTTTAACAATGATGGGATAGACGATTTCATTGTAACGGGTTTGCATAATGTGGGTACTGATACGGAAAGGGTGATGAAAAGTTTCTTCCGCGTTTATTTAGGACAGCGGGAAGACATACCTTTGTTGGCCTATCAGGACGATGATTTTGGTTTGGGAGGAAACGGCTCTGTTGATTGCGAGAAATTTCCTGATGGTTCGTGGATGGTTGCTGTTCAAGGAGGTACCGATGGTAACTGGACTAATCCTTTTAAAGCTTATATTTATCAGCTGACAGCGGATGAAACTACGGCTACATTGAAAGATCTGGCTTATCTGGATCGTGGAACAGGAAGAGGAAGCATCCGTATATTGGATGTCAACAATGATGGGCGATTGGATGTTTTCCAGCATAGTTGGATTGCCAATGCTTCTTGGGATGCCTTTGCAATTATAAATGAAAATCTGGATGACACCAATGAGTTTTTCGAGATGGATGTAGATAAACATGGGATCAGACCGGCAACTAATACATTTGCAGTGAAAGGTGATATTGATGGGGATGGGAAAATTGATATTTTGTTACCTATTCAAGGAGTAGGACTCTTTGCTTATATAAATAATGGTAATGGAACATTTACTGAAATTTTGGTGACTCCGTTTGCTGTAGCCGATCGTGAGGATGGCATTAATATAAGGAAAGAAGAGGATGGAACTCAAGCAGATTTAATGGATGTGGACAATGATGGCAAGCCGGAAATTGTAATGGCGGGAACAGTTGATAATACAGGTGGTGATTGGAAATATATTGTGAAAATCTATAAATACAGCGATGGCGCTTTTACGGAAATTCCTGCAAAGAATAAAAATGGTGAAGCTATTGAATGGTTAGGTGGACAGCGTGGCGATTTTGCAATTGCTGACTTTGATGGTGACGGTAATCAAGATTTTATTTTAGGAGTTGAGAATCAAAATTCTGATAAGGCATGGGGTTGCCGTACTTATTATTTTAGTGGTAATGGCGATGGAGGCTTTAATGAAATAGAGTGTACTATGTCTGAAGATAATACGAGTGAAGGGATTGCACCGATGTGCAGAAGAGCTCAATTTGGGCAATTCTTGGTTGGTGATTTTAATGGTGATGGAAAACCTGATTTAATTCAGGCCGGAACAACTTATTATGCAAAATTAGGGGATGTTAGATTCTATGCAAATGTTTCGAAAGGTGGAGGAAGCTCAATTAAAAAAGAAAGTTTATCTTCTGTTTCTATCAGTGTACAAAACAAAAACCTTTATGTTAATGGTGCTTCTGGCACTATGATAACTGTATTTGATTTATCAGGTATAGTTTATAAAACCTTGAAGGTTGTTGACGATAGTACAATTATTCCATTGGGGTTGAGTACAGGAATTTATTTTGTAAAAGTAGTTGCGGAGAATAATACTGTAACTGAGAAAATAGCTATTAAATAGTTTGTGACAAAAAAGGTGGGTATCTCGATTGCAAAAAAGGTACCTGCCTTTTTTTAATCCATTCGTTGTACTTTAAAGTTTGTTGGACAGACCTAATTTGAGAATAAAATGAAAAGAATTAGCGGCATACTTATATTTGTGGTCGTTTGTGTTATGCAGATGGATGCACAAAACCCGGGTGATGGTCTTTTGTTTAGCCAGTTCCAACGAGGAACGATCAAGTATCGAAATAACACTCAGCAGGAGGCTATCCTGAATTATAATACAATAGAACAAGAATTTTTATTCCTGTCTAATGATAATACTATAATGGCGATAGGTGAACCGCAAAATGTAGATATGATTATTATTGGCCATCGTTCATTTGTGCCTGCTCAAAAAGATATGTTTTATGAGATGTTGAAAGCAGGAGATACAAATTTTTTTGTTCAATGGAAATCTAAGTTTATTTCTCAAGGTAAACGCAGTGCTTATGGTGGATATTCGGGGGCTTCTGCTATCTCCAATGTCACTTTATCACAAGGGGGAAGCGTAGGGACAGGAAGTGTAGGGTTGCATGGACGCTTAATTTCCGATGAAAAATTTAAGGCTAATACCGATTGTATTTATTATGTGATAGTAGGAGATAGGTATCGCAGTTTTAATTCACTCAAAGGATTAGTGAAGATATTTAAGCAATATAAATATCAGATAAAAGAATTTTCGGGACAACATTCGATCGATTTCGATAATCCGGATGATGTAAGTAAGCTTTTAGGTTATATTTATAGTTTGTAATAAGTTAGTTATGCTTTTAATTGAATAATATGAGAAAAATTATATACATTTTTACATTGCTGTTTTGTAACATATCTTTTGCTCAGGATAAATACGATGCTATTTTTTATCAATTTCCTAATTCGGGAGTTTCTTTTGAAGGATTATATTCAAATCCGACCAATGGAACTGCGTGTATTGGTGATTTTAATGAAGACGGTTATCCTGATATGATTGTAATGGGACCCAACTATGATGATTTTGAGACTTCTTATGTCAACTTATTGCAAAACAATGGCGACGGGACTTTTAAAAGAATCGATTTGGGTATTAGTGCTATGAATAATGGGAGTATTGCCTATACCAAGGTAGCTCCTAAACAATTTATATTGGCTTTGCAAGGTGGAACTGCCAGTCCGGCTGCAACCAATAATGCAAAAGGTTATATAGCAGAATTGAAATATGTAGGAGATGCTGTCAGTTGCCGGAAAAAACAAGATTTAGATTACGGGTTGATTGATGGAGACCTGTTTTTTATTGATGTAGATGGAAATGGACATGTTGATCTGGTGCAACTTGGAGGGGTGAAAAAGGCTTACGTTTATCTGAATGATGGAGCAAACTTATATTCTTTGACAGCAGATGTTACAGGATTGGTTGGTACTTATAGAGGAAAGTCCCTTGTCAGTGATGTAAATAATGATGGGCATTTGGATATTGTTTCAATTTCTCAAAGTGGAGGACTGCAAGTAAGTCTTTATCAGAGTAACAACACATTTATTACTGATGCTATTTCTTCTACTTATAATTTTAAGATTTATCCTCGATTGGGGTTGGGTGATTTTAATGAGGATGGCAATATCGATATTGTGGCATTTGATTATGCTTCTTCAAAGAAAGAGCACTCTGTTGTGTTTTTCTATGGTAATGGAAAGGGACAATTTACACAGGCGGCAGAAAACTCTTTTATGGGAGTTGATGCAGCAGCTGTGGCTGTGGCAGATTTTGATGGCGATGGGCATTTGGATATTTTATATTCCGGAACCAATTATAAAACACTGAAAACGGATGAAGAAGAAGGTGCTTTTACGAAAAAGGCATACATGTTATTAGGAGATGGAAGAGGAAATTTTACGCAGCATGTAAAAGCGACACCTGCCGGTCAGAGTCCGGATATTTTTTGTTTGGCTCCTGTCGGAAATGGGAAATATTATGTTGCGGACTTTGATAAAGACAGTAAACCGGATATTTTTGCTTTAGGTGAGTTGGCGGAATTAAAAGGAGGTAAATTGATGCGTTACGCCGATTTGTTTTTATCTTCTTTGAAGTATGGTTTTGGAGAACCTGTAGGAAAAACTGCTATTAAGCAAGTCTGGGAAGGCTTTCCTTACAGGCAAGTAAGGTTGGGTGAAGGACGTTTAAAGCAGGCAATGGATAAGAATATTACATATTTGAAATCATTTGATGTCAATCGTCTGTTGGCTCAGACATTTAAGTATAATTTAGGTATTGATGACTATAAACTTTATGGTGGAGCTAATGATGCTACCTTTGCTCATTACCTGTCGGCCATTTCAATGGGGTATGCTGCTACCGGAGATGAAGATTTGTTACAACGGGTAAATCATATGGTCGATGTGATGATCCAAGCACAAGATGTAATGGGAGACGGTTTGTATTCAAATAATGATGCTCCTACATGGGGATTCTATAAGATGGCCAAAGAGAAGGTAATTACCCCTTATGGATGGGATGAAAACGGGCATCCTTGGGGGAATAATAATATCGGTTTTCCTTTTTATGCACATCATAAGGCGTTTGCCGCATTCCGGGACGCTTATATTTATGCAGGCAATGAAAATGCCAGAGTGGCTTTTGTGAAATTTTGTGAGTGGTTAGTTATGTGGATGCAAAATTTTACAGATGATAATCTTCAAAAGATGTTGGAGTCCGAGCACGGTGGAATGGTCGAAGTATTGTCTGATGCATATGCGTTAAGTGGTAAAATTAAGTTTCTGGATGCTGCCAGAAGGTTTACACGCGATAATTTTGCAGCAGCTATGAGTGGAAATAGAGATGATTTATCTGGCAGGCATTCTAATTTTCATGTGCCGATGGCGGTAGGTGCAGCCATTCACTATTTGTATAGCGGAGATGAACGAAGCGGGAAAACGGCTCATAACTTTTTTCATATTGTACATGATCATCATACGTTGTGTAATGGCGGTAATGGTAATAATGAACGTTTCGGAACACCGGATTTGCTTACGTACCGCTTAGGACAGCGAGGTCCGGAGACTTGCAGTAGCTATAATATGTTGAAGTTGGCTAAAGATTTATTTTGTCAGGAAGGTGATACGGAGTATTTAGATTACTATGAGAATACGATGTGGAATCATATTTTGGCTATCCTTTCTCCACGGAGTGATGCAGGTGTTTGCTATCATGTCAATTTGAAACCGGGAACATTTAAGATGTATAGTGACCTGTATAGCAATCTTTGGTGTTGTGTGGGTACTGGTATGGAAAGCCATGCGAAATATGTAGATGCTATTTATTTTAAGGGTGATATAGGGATCTTGGTAAATTTATTTACGCCTTCGACTTTGAATTGGGAAGAAACCGGTTTAAAGTTAACAATGGAAACGGATTTTCCGGTTACGAATAATGTGAAACTGATTATTAATGAAAGCGGTTCATTTAATAAAGATATCTGTATCCGTTATCCGTCTTGGGTGGAAGAAGGTGGTATTGCAATTACTATTAACGGTGCGAAGCAGAAGATATCTGCAAAGCCGGGAGAAATCATAGAACTTTCTTCGTCTTGGGCTGCTGGAGATGAAATATTAATAACAATTCCCTGTAAACTTCGTTTGGTAGATTTGCCCGATGATATAAATGTTTCTGCCATTTTTTATGGACCGGTATTATTGGCAGCGAATATGGGAGAAGTCGGACAATCGGATATTGGTTTTTCCTGGCCTCAGGAAGAAATTAAAGATCCGGCTCCGGATGCATATTTCCCTTCATTAATGGGAAGCCGTAAAGCGTTGGAATCTTGGATTATAAAAAAAGAGGGTACATTGAATTTTACAACCACCGGATTAGGCAAGAACTATGAAATGCAACCATTTTACGATACCCATCATTGCCGTTATAATGTATATTGGAAAATTGGAGATGGCATAGATTTGCAAAAAGAACGTGAGCTGATTCCCGACAGAGTTTTGACCGGGGTACAGGAAAGTGAGAAAGCTCATAACGTTCTTTCCTCTGGCTCTAATACCGGTGCTGCTTCATTTAATTTTTGGGGACCGACTTACAATCGCTTTAGAGATGCATCTATGGTAGGATATGTTCAATATACATTAGAACTTTTACCGGAGGAATTGCCTGCCGATAAACAGTATTATCTACAGTTAACGTATTTTGGTGACGAACCTAACGGTTATGGCGATTTTTGGATCTCTATCGATGGTCAGAATTTGGCTTATCAAAGTAGTATTAGTCGTTTGGCACGTTTGGACTTTGCACAACGTTACTATGCAATACCTCGTATTATGACGGATGGCAAGCAGAAAATTAATGTAAGATTTAGTAAAGGCAGAGTCTCTTTATATGGAGTGAAGCTGACAACAACAGATAATTTAGTTGAAGCTAAAAAAAAGTTGGATGGAGAGATTACCTCCATTCATCAAAACATTCTGCCAGGTAATGCAAATACAAATATATTTGTTGTTGATAATTGTCTACATGTCATTAATCGTAGTGGTGCAAGGATTCAAATCTTTGGCGTGAATGGGGAGCTATTAATGAATAAGGTAGTTGAAAGTGACAATGAATCGATAAAGTTGTCATTATTGAGCGGAATATATATTGTAGAGTGTACTTCATCTGCAAAAATGGAGAATCGGAAAATCTTTCTTTACTAAGAATAGCTTTTGATTTGTTGACATCCATTCTTTCTATTGTAAATTGGTCAGTTTAAGTAGACGGTGAATTGTAGTCATGAGTTGTTTTCATGTAAAGTAACTATTCGTTTCAATTTGCTGGAACGAATAGTTACTCTCTAATGAAACTGTTGGTTTCTCTTATAGGAATGGAATGGTTCCAATCGGTTGAAACTATATGAGTATTATTTCTCCGGAAAGCTTGGATTCTTTTCATTTTTAGTAGAATATTATTCATGTTTGTACTGACTCTTCTTTTTTTTGCAATATTATTACTTAAATATATTATTATGAGAAAAGAATTATTCTTTCGGTTCATGTTTATTGTTCCTTCATTTATGGTTATTCGGAAGAAATTAAGCTTTTTTGTTTTAGCATTTTTGTGTATGACTGTGCTTGTTGCACAACCCACATTAAAAATTGATTATTCTCGGCCCGGGCCGGAAATTCCTAAGAGCATGTATGGAATCTTTTTTGAAGAGATCAACCATTCCGGCGATGGTGCTTTGTATGCAGAACTTATCCGGAATCGAGGATTTGAAGAACATGTTTTTATTTCCGGTTGTGAATATAAGGCAGGGTTTGTTTATGCACCTCAATCTCCCAATTATATAACTAATAAACTATCTAATTGGAGACACCCCTGGGATATTGAAAAACTGAAGTACACAGCTTGGAAGCTGAATAAAAATGCAGGAGAGGCTTCTTATGCTGTGGTAGATGAAAACCGGCTTCATCCGGCAACACCGCATTCCATGAGAATTGATATAGAGAAAACAGGAAAGGAGGGTACGGTCGATTTAGTCAATGAAGGATATTGGGGCGTTCCCGTAGAAAAAGGTGAAAAATATGATTTACGTTTTTATGTTCGAAAGAGTGAAAAGTATAAAGGAGGAGTGACAGCCCGGATAGTATCGTCTGATGATAAGATTTTAGCAGAGAAAAAATTTCAGATAGAGAAAGAAGGGTGGCAAGAATTCACTTCTGTCCTGAAGACATCCGGTACGGATTCAAAAGCAAGTCTCCAATTGTGTTTTGATGCTCCGGGAACAGTGTGGGTGGATTATGTTTCTCTATTTCCCAAGAAGACTTTTAGAAACAGAGAAAACGGTCTTCGCCGGGATGTTGCCCAGAAGTTGGCTGATTTGAAACCGGCTTTCATCCGTTGGCCCGGGGGATGTATTGTGGAAGGAGCTACTATTGAGAACCGTGTGAAATGGAAAGAGACTTTGGGTGATCCGATGACTCGCCGAGGCGAATGGGACTTGTGGAATTATAGAACTACCATGGGATTTGGTTATCATGAGTTTTTGCAATTTTGTGAAGATATTGAAGCCGAGGCCATGTTCGTTACGAATGTAGGATTGTCATGCCGGTTCAGGAATGGAGATTATGTGGATGAATCTCAATTACCCGTTTATATTCAGGATATATGCGATGCGATCGATTATGCGATAGGGGATGGCACGACAGAATGGGGGGCTAAAAGAATGAAAGCCGGTCATTCAAAGCCTTTCCCTCTAAAATATGTCGAATTGGGAAATGAGAATTGGGGAGTACGCTATACGGAGATCTATACGAAATTTTATAATGTGCTGAAGCCTAAATATCCTCAAATTGAATTTATTTCGTCGATTGGTTTCGGTGATGATGAAACCCGGTTGGGCGAAGTGGATATGATAGATCCTCATTGGTATGTAAAATCGGATTTCTTTTGGAAAAACACCCACCTGTTTGATAATAAGGAACGGGGAAAATATAAAGTGTATGTAGGTGAATATGCATGCAACCAAGAGGTAGGAAGTGGAAATATGGAAGCTGCGTTGAGCGAAGCGGCTTTTATGACGGGAATGGAAAGAAACTCCGATTTGGTGACTATGTCCTCTTATGCACCTTTGATTGAGAATTCAAATCGTAGGGACTGGTGTACGAATATGATTTGGGTAAATAACGAACAGGTCATTGGACGTTCGTCCTATTATGTGCAGCAGTTGTTTAGCCAGAACAGGCCGGATACAAATTTGAAAGTTTTATCCGTGGGTGAGCCTGTACAGGGAAAAGTGGAGGTCATTGCCGGATATGATTATCAAAAAGGTGAAACGGTGATAAAGGTAGTGAATGGAGAAAGTGAAAAACTGGATTTGATTTTTGAGTTGCTTGCTACTTCTATCAGAGCAAAAGGCCGGATTATTACTTTATCTGCAGCATCCGGAAAGGATGAAAATTCTTTTGAAATTCCTCTGTTAATATCGCCTCAGGAGATCTCGTATGATAAATTTGCCAGAGAATTTACATATAATTTTAAGCCCTATTCGCTAACTGTATTGAGAATAAAAACGAGTTTATAAAGTGGGTATAAAAAGTAGGAATTTATTTTAAGAATTCTCCGATAGGTCGGTACGGGCAATTTATAGAGAAGCGGAAAGAATTTCTTGTTACTTTTCTTTTACTTTGTATTTGAATGATAAAGCAAATCTAAATTATGAAGAATAGGCAATGTGTAGGTATCTTGGTAAGTTTTCTACTGTTTTTTACATCACAGATACAATCTCAATCGGTTCGTCCGGTTGTAACCAAAAAATTTCGCTCATTCGGATTGGATGAGGTTAGATTGAAAGACAGAGAGTTTAAGTTAAGACAAAATCACGATTTTGATTATATCCGGACGCTGGAACCGGATAGATATCTGTCTCCATTCCGAAGGAATGCGGGGATAGAAGTTGATAGTAAGGGCATTCCGGTCGATAACACAAAACATTATGATGGTTGGGAATTCTTGGGTAGCAGTACTTTCGGACACTATTTGTCGGCCATTTCCATGATGTACAAAGTGACGGGGGATACAACACTTTTGCACAAAATAAATTATATAATAGATGAGCTGAATTTTATTCAAAGAAATCCGTCGTATGAAAATGAGAATTTGCGGCATGGCGCCTTGGTTGCTTTTGACCGCGATCGTCATAAGCATGTGAGGGAACCTAATTTCTTGCGGACATATGATGAGCTCAGACAAGGCCAGGTGAATCTGACCTCTGCACCGGATAATCGGGGAGCTACTGTGGAAAATGTTTATTTTAAGACTTTTTATTGGCTGAGCGGAGGGTTGTCCTGGTATACAAATCATAAGATTTATGCAGGTATAAGGGATGCATATCTGTATACGGGCAATCCTAAAGCGAAGAAGGTGTTTCTGTCTTTTTGCGATTGGGCATGTTGGGTGACAGAAAAACTGACTGACCATGCTTTTGCCCGGATGCTTTATTCGGAGCACGGGGCTATGAATGAAATGCTGACAGATGCCTATGCTTTCAGTGGGGAGAGAAAATACTTGGATTGTGCTTTTCGTTTCAACGAACAGGAAACGATGGTGCCTTGTATAGACGGGGATATAAAGAAAATAGCAGAAACGATTTCGCATACACATGCCAATGCCCAGATTCCTCAGTTTTATGGACTTATAAAAGAATTTGAATACACAGGAGACAGCTTATTTAAAGTAGCTACTGAGAACTTTTTTAAATATGTAACGAACTATCAATCTTTTGTCACAGGGGGAAATAGCGAATGGGAGCAATTTCGTGCTCCGGGTAATATCATGGCCCAGGTAACACGCCGTTCCGGTGAAACGTGTAATACATATAATATGCTGAAAATAGCAAAAGGTTTGTTTGAACTTACCGGAGATACGCTTTACCTGAATTATATGGAGCGTGCATTGTATAACCATATATTGCCATCTATACACACTTCCCAACCGGGAGCTTTCACCTATTTCCTCTCATTGGAGCCGGGATATTTTAAGACTTTTTCCCGGCCGTATGATTCACATTGGTGTTGTGTGGGCACCGGCATGGAGAACCATGCCAAATATGGTGAATTTATCTATTTTCATCATGAGAAGGAGGTCTACGTGAATTTATTTGTTGCTTCCGCTCTGTGTTGGGAGAAGGAAGGTTTTCAGATGGAGACAATAACAGATTTTCCCTATGAGTCTGATGTCCGGTTCAGGATTTTGCAGAACAAAGGGAGGATTGCTACTTTGAAGATCCGCATTCCTCGATGGGCAAAAGAAGTTGGAGTGAAGGTAAATGGTAAAACGATAAAATACAAGAACCGGGACGGATATTTGAAATTGGAGAAACTTTGGAAGATTGGAGATCTTGTAGAATTGACGCTTCCTATGTATCTTAGAAAAGAATATGTGCCGAATTGTTCCGATAAGTTTGCTTTCTTCTACGGGCCTGTTTTGTTAGCCGGAAGATTGGGAAATGAGGGCATGCCGGATCAGGTTTTTGCCCGGGGAGAGAATGATTTTACACGTACGGACCAGTACGATTACAAAGGAAATATTCCTTTCTTCCCAAAAGGTGTTTCTGCGGATGCATGTTTGGAAATTATGGATAAGAGTGAGTTACGGTTTATATCGGGAGAAGGCACGGAGTTCATTCCTTTTTATAAGATTTTAGAGGAACGCTATTCTGTATATTGGAAAGAAGAATAATTTTAAGATAATTATCGATGAAAAAAGTAATTAGTTTATTAGGGATGATACTCCTGTGCTGCGGGATATCATACGCGACAAAAGTATCTATAACGGACAACTGGAAATTTACCCCCTCGGATAGCGAGAATTTTGCTTCATCCGGCTTGGATGATTCAAAATGGCGGACGGTAAGTATACCACATACGTGGAATGATAAAGATATCATTGATGAGCAGCGGGGATATCGACGGGCAGCTTCATGGTATCGGAAGCATCTGAATATTCCTTTGGAAATGAAAGGCCGGAAAATTGTATTATTGTTTGAAGGTGTGGGAAGTAAGGCGGATGTTTATTTGAACGGAGAACATCTGAAGACTCATATGGGGGCATACACTGCATTTACTGTGGACATAACTGGGCATTGTAAATTTGGTGAAAAAAATATTCTTGCAGTAAGGGCTGACAACAGTAGCTCTTTGGGTGAGGTGTTACCACCGGTTTCGGGAGACTTCTCTATGTTGGGAGGAATTTATCGCCGGGTTTTTCTTCAAACATATCATCCGGTTCACTTTGATTTCGAGCCTTATGCGTCGACTCCTGTATTGGTGCAGACACCTGTTGTTTCAGAGGAAAGCGCACAAGTGAAACTTTCCTGTAGAATAAAGAACGATGCGGATAAGAATAGTAAGCTGTCATTGGTTTTTGCATTGCTGGATAAAGAGGGAAAAGTTGTATCCCGGAAGAAAATGAAAGTGAAAGTCGATGTTGGGCAAAGTCTGCCGGTGGATTTAGAAATGGCTTCTGTAAATAACCCGCATTTGTGGTCGCCGGATTCACCTTATCTGTATACGCTGAAAGCCACGATTGTGGATGATAAAGAGGGTACCCTACTTCAAGAAGTGGATTCTCCCTTGGGATTCCGTTGGTTCTCGGTAGATAAAACCGGCTTCTATTTGAATGGTGAATACCTGAAGCTTAGGGGGGCGGCCCGGCATCAGGACTATTGGGGGCTGGGTGCAGCTATTCCTTCTGAAATAAATTATCAGGATATGAAATTGTTGAAAGAGATGGGAGCTAATTTTATACGTATCAGTCATTATCCCCAAGACCCGGAAATATACAGGGCGTGTGATGAGTTGGGATTAGTCGCTTGGTCGGAAATATGCATTGTCAATGAAGTAAAGAAGAATGAAACCTTTGCCTTGAATTCTGCAGAAATGCTGAAAGAGATGATTTATCAGAATTATAATCACCCGTCTGTCGTTATGTGGGGAGCTATGAATGAGTTATGGGACTATCACGATGAGGCTATTCGCTTGGCGAAAGAATTGGAACGAATAAAAAAAGAGCTTGACCCTTATAGGCTATCGTGTGTGGCTTTCCATGCATTTACGTGGGAGAAACCCTACAAACAGAATTCAAAAGAGATGTTTAACATTTCTGATATAAATGCGGTAAATGTATATGAATCCTGGTATCATGGCAATTTCTCCACTATTACTCCTATGTTCGATGAGTTCAGGAACTATTCTGAAAACAAACCGCGTTTTCTTTCGGAGTTCGGTGCCGGTAGCGATGAACGGGTACATACATATTCTCCACGGACTTTCGACTTTTCTCCGGAGTTCCAGTTGGCTTTTAATCGTGAGTATATCAATCAGATGGAATCCAGACCGGATTATGTAGGTTATTCAATATGGAATCTGATTGATTTTCAGGTGGATGGGAGAGGTGATAGTAAGCCGAACCTGAATCAAAAAGGAATGCTTACCAGCGACCGGAAGAAGAAAGAAATATACTATTATTATCAAGCCCGCTGGAGCAAAGAGCCGATGATACATATTTTCGGAGCCGATTGGACGGAACGGGTCATGGTTTGTGACGGAGAGGTGTCTCGTCTGCCTGTGACTGTTTTCTCGAATCAAAAAGAAGTCGAGCTTTTCCATAATGGGAAATCCTTGGGGAGCCATCCAGTGGTGAATGGAGAAGCGGAGTTCGATGTCTTTTTTGTTGATGGAGACAACCGGTTGAAAGCCAGATGCGGGGAGTTAGAGGATATTTTGAATATCAGCATGGTCTTACTTCCTTCCAAATTGGCAGATAATAAGCGGTTGTCCGAAGGGCTCTATATTAATATGGGGCAGGATCATTGTTACTTTACAGATCCTCTGATCCGGAAAACCTGGTTACCCGACCAACCTTATCGTCCCGGAAGTTGGGGCTATGTAGATGGAAAACCTTTTAATTCCTGGCCGGGAAGTTCTCATGACGGTGTACGGAATGGCATCGGAACCGATATAAAAGGAACCGGTCTGGAACCGCTTTATCAGACTTTTCATATGGGAGCAACGGCCTATCGGTTAGATGTTCCGGATGGACATTATGAAGTGACATTTTGCTTTGCCGAGCCGTTTAATGATCGTGAAAGGAAAGATGGGAAACATACCGGGGTATCAGAGAATGGTGAACGGATTTTTGATGTGGAGGTGAATGGCGAAATGGTTGCCCAAAGATTGAATATGGCAGAAGAGTATGGAGTACAAACTGCTTTTACTAAAACGATCCTGATTACAGTATCCGGAGGAGAAGGGTTGGACATCCGATTCCATTCTTATGAAGGCCAGAGTGTGGTGAATGGCTTGAAAGTGTTGAAATTATGCTGATTGTTTCCTTTATATCCCTTATAAATAGCTGCTTTGATTGTTTTGTAGCCTTTTATGACAGAATAATTTTCTGAAAAAACATGGAGGTGCCCTATTTTTGTATTCGTGAAATAGTTTAAAATACAATATAGTTTTATATGGCGCGAAGATTAAGAAAAATGAGCCGAATGATGGTTTTGGGAACCTTATTATGTTCCGTTATGATATCCTGTAAGAAGGAGAATACAGACTTCTCTGTAAAGGTAATGGAACGTCCGGTGACAACAGAAGTAAGTGTTAATTATACGGGTAACAGGGCACCGTTGAAACCTTTGAATTTCATTAAGCTTCCAGTGGGTGATATTCAGCCCAAAGGATGGCTGAAAAAATATTTATTATTACAAAAGGAAGGGTTGACCGGAAGATTAGGGGAGATCAGTGCCTGGTTGGAAAAGGAAAATAATGCCTGGCTGATGTCGGGGGGCAATCATGGATGGGAGGAAGTTCCGTATTGGTTGAAAGGATATGGAAATCTGGCCTATATATTAAAAGATTCCGCCATGATTGCCGAAACGAGAGTCTGGATTGAAGCCGCTATTGCCAGCCAGCGTGAAGATGGATACTTTGGGCCGGTAAACGAACGGAATGGCAGAAAGGAATTGTGGGCGAATATGATTATGCTGTGGTGCATGCAGTCCTACTATGAATATTCTCAGGATTCAAGAGTGCTGGATTTGATGACTGCCTATTTTAAGTGGCAATTGACGGTTCCGGACAAGGACTTCTTAAAAGATTATTGGGAAAACAGCCGGGGAGGAGACAATCTGTATAGTGTCTATTGGCTTTATAATATTACGGGTGATAAGTATTTGCTTGATTTGGCAGAAAAGATACATCGTAACACCGCCGACTGGACAAATGAGGCGCATTTGCCGAATTGGCATAATGTGAATATTGCACAATGTTTTCGCGAACCGGCTACTTATTATATGCTTTCGGGAGACTCTGCAGATTTGCAGGCATCGTATAATGTGCATAATCTCGTTCGTCGTATTTATGGGCAGGTGCCCGGTGGAATGTTCGGAGCGGATGAGAATGCACGGCTTGCTTACATCGATCCGAGGCAGGGTACGGAGACTTGTGGCTTTGTAGAGCAGATGGCTTCCGATGAATTATTATTGCGTATGACGGGAGATCCGTTCTGGGCCGAACACTGTGAAGAAGTGGCTTTCAATTCTTATCCGGCGGCCGTTATGCCGGATTTCCGTTCGTTACGCTACATAACATGCCCGAATCATGTGGTAAGTGATTCAAAAGATCATAAGCCGGGTATTGACAACGGAGGTCCTTTCTTGGCAATGAATCCTTTTAGCAGCCGTTGCTGTCAGCATAATCATGCACAAGGCTGGCCTTATTATATTGAGAATCTTGTTTTAGCTTCGGCCGATAATGGATTGGCGGCTATTATTTACGGAGCATGTACTGCAACGGCGAAAGTCGGGACAAACAGTGTACTTGTTACATTGACTGAAGAGACGAATTATCCGTTTGAAGAAGAAATCAGATTTAAATTCGATATGAACGGGAAAGCGGAATTTCCTTTTTATCTGCGTATCCCTTCTTGGTGTCCGAATGCCCGTATAGCAATCAATGGCAATGAGGTCACGTCGGAGCTAATTGCAGGCCAGTATGTGCAAATCCACCGCGAATGGAAGAATGGAGACATCGTGACTTTGCAAATGCCCATGTCTTTGAATGTAAAGAGATGGCAAACCAATAAAAACAGTGCCAGTATTAATTACGGGCCTTTGACTTACTCTTTATTGATAAAGGAGAACTATCAAAAAGTAAACAGTGAAGAGAATGCTATTTGGGATTCCAAATGGCAGAAGGGCGCTGATGTGAACGCATGGCCTACTTATGAAATATATCCGGATAGTCCTTGGAATTATGCTTTGAAGTTGGATGACGCAGCTCCGGAAGAAAATCTGATTGTGGAAAAAAGGGAATGGCCTTCGGATGATTTTCCATTTACAATACAGAATGTCCCGTTTCTTATAAAGGCCAAAGGGCGGAAAGTTCCTTCCTGGAAAATAGATAAATACGGCTTGTGCGGCATGCTTCCGGAAGAGAATTGTAGTAAAAGCGATACTTTGGAGGATATCACCCTTATCCCGATGGGAGCGGCACGTCTACGTATTTCTTCGTTTCCCGTTGCTCAAGATTGAAATTTATAAATAAGATTGTTTATGAAAAAGAGATTATTATCAGCTATCCTTTTTTTGAGTTTTTGTTTAGTCGGCCTTTGGGCAAAGGAGGATATTCGTATTATTAATCCGGTTTTGCCCGGAGACCGACCCGATCCTTCTATTATAAAAATAGACGGTGTGTACTGGGCTGCGGCTACCTCTAATGAGTGGAGTCCTCTATTCCCTATTTTTAAATCGAAAGACATGCAGAATTGGGAATTGGTGAACTATGTTTTTCCCGGGGGAGCTCCTGAATGGGCATTGAACAATTTTTGGGCGCCGGAGTTGTCTTATGATGAAAAACAGAAGAAAGTGTACTTATACTATACGGCAAGAGTAAAGTCATCGAACAGGCTCGCATGTGCGGTAGCAGTTGCAGATAGTCCGATGGGAGAGTTTACGGATTTAGGACCTTTAGTAGCTCAGGAACCCGGTTCTATCGATGCATTCGAGATGAGGGATGAGAATGGAAAACTCTATCTTTTGTGGAAAGAAGACGGAAACAGTATGGGGCTGCCTACTCATATGTGGGCACAGCAGATGACGGAAGACCGTACTCGTCTGACCGGGGAAATGCATTCTCTCTTTTATAATGATACTCCTTGGGAAGAGGGTTTGGTCGAGGGAATCTGTGTCACTAAAAAGAATGGGTATTTTTATGCGCTTTATTCAGCGGCAAGTTGTTGTGATAAGCGATGTAATTATAAAACGGGAGTGGCCCGATCTAAAACACTGTTGGGCAAATGGGAGAAATATGAAAAGAATCCGATATTGGTTGATAATGCCGATTGGCGATGCCCGGGACACGGAACTTTAGTGGAGAAAGACGGAAAACAGTATTATCTTTATCATGCATACAACCGCACGGGATCTGTTTATGTGGGGCGCCAGGGTGTTTTAGAAGAACTCTTCTGGGGAGAGGATGGCTGGCCTTATTTTAAAAATGACGTTAAATACGACCGTCTGAATACATCGTTGGATTTTGAAGACAATTTTAAGGGAAAGACATTGAATGCCCTTTGGCAATGGAGAGTAACACAAACCATTCATTATACGACCGGCAAGAAAGGCCTGGAGTTGGGAGCTTCGACAGATAATCGCGATCTGGGAACTTTGTTGGTTCAACCTATCAAATCATTGAATTTTACATTGGAAGCAACGATCGACACTCGGAGGAGTACTTCGTATGCCGGTATCGGTATCATTGGAGGCGCGCATAACGGCTTCGGGGCTCCTTTGGCTGGGATCGGAGTATCTGTGAAAGGAGGAAGAGTGGAAGTCTGGAAAACGGTAGACGGCAACTCCGCAACGTTAGCTGAAAGCCCGATGGATATTTCGGAGATTGCCCGGATACGTATGATCGTACGCGACGGTTATAAACTTGATTTTGAATATTTGAACGACGGTGGATGGATTTCCTTGGCAAAAAGGGTGGATGCTTCTTCCTATGTGCCCTGGGGCATGGGATTTCGTATAGGATTGTGTGCAAAAGGGGAGGATGGTACTTATGCAAACTTCCGCAAAATAAGTTTGATTCATTGATTGGATAAAAGAGGATAAAAAATGAAATTCAATAGGTGGTTATTTATTATATTAAGTTTGAGCGTAAGCAAGATGTTTGCCTCAGAGTGTGAGCAGGTGAGTAAGGTGCCTTGTACTCATACTCCGGTATGGCAGTCTTTTTCGTTGTCGGATGTGAAACTGACGAGCGGTATCTTTAAGGGGGCGATGGATTTGCACAAAGGTTATCTTTTGTCTCTGGATGTAGATCGCTTGATTCCTCATGTAAGGAGGAATGTGGGGCTTACGGGGAAAAACGAGAATTACGGGGGATGGGAAACACATGGCGGTTGTACTTATGGGCATTATATGTCGGCATGTGCTATGATGTATGCTTCGACGGGTGAAAAAATATTCCGGGATCGGTTGGAATATATGATGGACGAGTTGAAAGAATGCCAGCAGCAGACACAGGACGGTTGGTTTATCAGTGGTGAAAGGGCGAAAGAAGGATATCGGAAGCTGCTGCATGGAGAGGTCTTTTTGAATCGGCCGGATGAGACAAAGCAACCTTGGAATTATAATCAGAATGGTAATTCCTGGTACTGTATTCATAAAGTGTTGGCTGGTTTAAGGGATGTATATCTGTATGCCGGCATACAGAAAGCTAAGGAGATATTGATGCCTTTGGCCGATTTCATTACCGATATTGCTTTGAATAGCAATAAGGATTTATTTCAGAGTACATTGAGTGTGGAACAAGGAGGAATGAATGAGGTCTTTACGGATATTTATGCTTTTACAGGCGATTATAAGTATCTGGAAACTGCCTGTCGTTTCAATCACATCAATGTGATTTATCCGGTGGCCAATGGCGAAGATGTGTTATTCGGTAGGCATGCCAACGATCAGATTCCGAAGTTTATCGGTGTGGCCAAAGAGTATGCTTATGATACTAAAGAGATTTACCGGAAGGCGGTGGAAAACTTTTGGGACATGGTGGTAAATAACCATACGCTGGCGATTGGCGGAAACAGTTGTTATGAGCGTTTCGGAATGCCGGGAGAAGAGAGCAAACGGTTGGATTATAGTTCGGCAGAGACTTGTAATACCTACAATATGTTGAAATTGTCCCGCCTTTTATTCATGATGAACGGCGATTATAAATATCTGAATTATTACGAGCATGCTTTGTATAATCATATTTTGGCTTCTCAGGATCCGGATATGGCAGGATGTGTCACTTATTATACCTCTTTACTGCCGGGTTCGTTCAAGCAATACAGCACTCCGTACGATTCTTTTTGGTGCTGTGTTGGCACAGGTATGGAAAATCATGCCAAGTATGCCGAATCCATATACTTTAAAAATGGTAATTCTCTATTGATAAACCTGTATATTCCTTCGGAATTGAACTGGAAAGAACAAGGGTTCCGGTTGAGGTTAGATACCGATTTTCCGGAGTCGGATACAATTTCGGTGTGTGTGGTGGATAAAGGTCGGTTTTCCGGTTCTGTCATGTTGAGGTATCCCGAATGGGTAGAGGGAAATCCAGAAATGATGTTGAATGGCAGGCCGGTGAAACTTGAATACGGCAAGAAGGAATATATCCGTCTGCCGGATTCTATAAAGTCGGGCGATACGATAAAAATCGTTTTACCGCGGAAACTGTCTGTCAGATATGCAAAGGATGAACCCCATTTCGGTTCCATCATGTATGGGCCGATACTGTTGGCAGGAGAATTAGGAACAGTCGTTCCCGGTAGTGATCGCGTTTCCGATAATCGCGGGCTTCGTAAAGAACTTCCTGCACAGAACATACCGGCTTTGGTTGGTTCTTTGGCCGATTTGGACGAGTGGATTATCAAAGACTCTGCTTCTCCGTTGCATTTCACTGTGAAAAATGAAGGTAAACAGAAAGATGTCAGTCTGATTCCTTATTTCCGGATGCATCATCAATACCACACGGTTTATTGGAAAATATATTCTCCCGATGAATATGCGTATCGCAGAAAGGTACTGACCGATGTGGTGAAGATAGGTGATGAAGCGAGTGAGAAAGAGCATCAATTACAAGGCCGGAACGATTCTGTATATTGGCATGATTTCTTCTGGGCGCGGAATGCCCGTTACCGGATGGCGGGAGATGGCGGATGGTTTTCTTATTCTCTGGCGATCGACAAGAAAGAACGGAATCCGTATTATCTGATTTGCCGGTATTGGGGTGACGAACCAGATACCCATGTTTTCGATATCTATGTGGATGATAAATATCTGGAAACGGTTCATTTGAATCGTAAGTTATATTTGACCTATGTCGACGATGTCTATAAGATACCGGAAGCATGGACTCACAATAAGAGTCATGTGAATGTTTCCTTCAGAGCAAAAGAGGGAAAACGGGCTGGCGGCTTATATGAATTGAAAATAACAGCCGACCCCGATTACAGATAGATTGGCAGTGTATAAACTATAAAAACATATTCATTAATACTTATGAAAAAGATCTTTTTGGCGATATGGGCGATCGGTTCGCTATGCGCATGTGAAACAATAGAAGAGAAGGTAGATTATACGTATAAGGAAGTACCTTTTACCGATGTTCACTTTACCGACAATTTTTGGCTTCCCCGTATTGAAACGATACGGAATGTGACGGTTCCGTTTGCTTTTCGCAAGTGCGAGGAGACGCATCGCATCGATAATTTTGCAGTGGCTGCCGGTATAAAAGAAGGAAAATTCAACTCTCCTTATCCGTTTGATGATTCGGATGTTTATAAAATAATGGAGGGGGCATCTTATCTTTTAGCGGTGAAAGAAGATAACGGGCTGGATGCGTATATGGACAGTCTTATCTCTCTGATCGGGGCAGCCCAGGAACCGGACGGTTATTTGTATACGACCCGCACGATCGGGGGAAGCTCTATTCACCCTTGGGCCGGTAAGAAAAGGTGGGAAAATGAGCGAGACAACAGCCATGAGTTATATAATGTAGGACATATGTACGAGGCTGCTGTGGCCCATTATCAAGCCACGGGAAAGCGCGATTTCCTTGATATTGCCATTAAAAGTGCGGATCTGTTGTGCAATACTTTTGGGCCGGAAGAGGGAAAACTGACGGTTGCCCCAGGGCATCAGGAGGTTGAGATCGGATTGGTGAAGCTATACCGTGCTACCGGAGACCGGCGCTATCTGGATCTGTCTAAATTCTTTCTGGACGCAAGGGGTAAATATGACAAGTATGACCGTAACAGCAAGGATCAGTTCAGAAGCGGCGCTTACTGGCAGGATCATAAAGCGGTAATCGACCAGGATGAGGCAGTGGGGCATGCTGTTCGTGCTGCTTATATGTATTCCGCGATGACGGATGTGGCTGCATTGAGGAACGAACAAACCTATCGGGTTGCAGTTGATAATTTGTGGGACAATGTAACAGGTAAAAAGATGTATATAACCGGTGGTATAGGTTCCACCCGTCACGGAGAAGCTTTCGGGAAAAACTATGAATTGCCCAACAGTACAGCCTACTGCGAAACTTGTGCTTCCATTGCCAATTGTATGTGGAATCTGAGGATGTTCATGCTACACGGTGATGCCAAGTATATCGATGTGTTGGAGCGTTCTTTGTATAATGCCGTATTGAGTGGCATCAGCCTGGATGGTAAGGAGTTCTTTTATCCGAATGTACTTTCTTGTGATGAAAATGGGGCGGAACGCAGCGAGTGGTTCAATTGTTCCTGCTGTCCTTCCAATCTGTCCCGTTTCATACCTTCTATTCCCGGCTACGTTTATGCTACTTCGGATGCAGGAGTATACGTCAATCTGTATGGAGCTAATCAGGCTGGCATCACTTTGGGGAATGGAAAGCGCATCGATATGAGTCAGAAAACATCCTATCCTTGGGAAGGGAATATCGAGTTGACAGTTACGCCGGAAAGCAAACAGGAGTTCAGTATCATGCTTCGTATTCCGGGATGGGTTGACAACCGGCCTGTTCCGTCCGATTTGTACACCTATATGAATGCCGATGAGAAGAAAATCGTAATAAAGATTAATGGTGAAGTGCAGAATGCACCGATAGAAAAAGGGTATGCTGTGCTGGCAAGAAAATGGGAACCGGGTGATGTGATTCAATTGACTCTGCCGATGGAGGTTCACAAGAACAAGGCTAATGATAAAGTGGAAGCTGACATTAATCACCTCTCCGTAGAGCGTGGCCCGATTGTTTACTGTGCGGAATTTGCCGATAATAACGGTGCGGTTCTGAATTATGTACTTAAATCCGGTGATGAATTTGCAGTATCGCCTGCACCTGCCCTGTTCGATGGAGTGAATCTGTTGAAAGGACATGTAGACCGGGTAGTGGCAGATAAAAATTATGAAGTGATAAAATCAGTGAAAGATTCCCTGACTTTGATTCCGTATTATGCCCGTTCGCATAGAGGGAATGGTGAAATGACGGTGTGGTTTCCATCCGATGACAACATTCTGAAGAAGCAACTGGTTGAACGGGGCCGTATAACGGATAAAGTGATTATCGGAAAGAAGAGTTCGGAGGATGAACACCAGATGAAAGGAGTAAGTACAAATACAGGTGGCCCGAATACTTGGCGTGATGCTTCGAACGGTGGCTGGTTCTCTTATACAGTTGCAGTAAATCCGGACAAGCAGATGGAGTTGGTTTTGACCTACAGCAGTACGGACGGTGGAAACCGGGAATTTGAGATACTGGTGGACAATAAGAAGATTGCGGAACAGAAACTGCGTGCCGAAACGTTTAGTGCATGGATAGATAAGGTATATCCCATACCTTTTGAATTGACCAAAGGGAAAAAAACAGTGACGGTTAAAGTACAAGCTTTACCGGGCAAAATTGCCGGTGGTGTATTCGGATTAAGAACTCAAAAGCAAAAGGATTGATGCATATGAAGAGTTATGTAATAAGCATCTTGGTCTGTTTTTATTCTGCTTTTTCGCTGGCTCAGACAATGATGTTCGGCGATACGAGTAGATTGGGCCGTCCGTTTTCAAAAGATCCGCACGTCATTACTTTCAAGGGTAAGTATCTGATGTACTATTCCATTCCTCCGAAGGAGAACTCCACAGAAGTGGCGGGTTGGGGAATAGGGGTAGCCGAAAGCAGGAATCTGAATAAATGGGAGAGGGTTGGAGAAATAACTCCGGCCGCCCCTTACGAGGCAAAAGGATTATGCGCTCCTTGTGCTCTCGTGCGAGAGGATACTGTGCATCTCTTTTATCAGACGTACGGCAATGGTAAAAAAGATGCTGTCTGTCATGCCTGGTCGGTAGATGGGATAAACTTTGTCCGTAATGCGACGAATCCCGTTTATGTTCCTACGGCTACATGGAATTGTGGCCGTGCAATCGATGCCGAGGTTGTGTTCTGCCGGGACAAATACTACTTGTATTATGCAACCCGTACTCCCGATTATAGCACTCAGGTCATTGGTGTGGCTGTGGCCGGCAAAGGAACTTCATTCAACCGGGAAACGTGGAAGGACGCTTGTGACCGAGCCATACTCGTTCCTCAATACCCGTGGGAAGGTAAATGTGTGGAAGGACCTTCCGTTATACCGATGGGTGACTGGATGTTTATGTTCTATGCCGGAGCTTATAATAATGATCCCCAACAGATAGGGGTAGCTCGTAGCAAGGATGGTATCCATTGGGAGAAGATGAGCAACAAGCCTTTTCTTACTAACGGAGATGCAGGTAGCTGGAATTATTGCGAATCGGGGCATCCCCATATTTTTAAATCACCCCAGGGGAAAACTTATCTGTTTTATCAGGGAAACGATGATTTTGGAAAAACATGGTTTTTATCGAATGTCCGGATTTTTTGGAAAGGCGACAAGCCTTATTTGGAAAATTAAATAATATGTCAATGTGCCAATTAGTATTTAGCGGAATAGCACAGCTAATTGGTACATTGACATATTGTTACATTGAAATAATTATTAATTATAACTTGAAAATAAGAGCTGTAGTATAAGCTATATAGCAAAGTATCATAATCCCTCCCTCAATTCGTGTGATCGTACGTTTGGCGAAGAATAACCCGAATAGCCAGAGCAGTATTCCTGAGCCGACGAGTACCCATAAATCGAAGTTGGTAATTCCGTTCAACCTTAACGGAGTGATAGAGGCACTACATCCAAGCACAAAGAAGATATTGAACAGGTTACTGCCGATCACGTTTCCAATCGCTATTTCCGGGTTCTTCTTCAATGCGGCTACGATCGAAGTGGCCAGTTCGGGCAGAGAAGTTCCCCCGGCCACTAAAGTAAGTCCGATAATCGATTCGCTTACACCCAGGCTGCGGGCAATATTGCTGGCTCCTTCCACAAACCATTGCCCGCCGAAAATCAGTCCGGCAAGGCCACCTATAATATAGAGAATGGAGTGGCACATAGGTAATTGGCGTATTTCTTCATCTTGCCCTTCACCGTTACTGCCCGATGCAATGGCGAACGTGTATCCCATAAAGATGGCGAAAAAACACAGTAACAACAATCCGTCGGTGATGCTGATGACATTTTCTGTGGCATGGTTCAGCAATATATCGTTGGCACAGATCAGCAATGCGATGGATGAAAGTATACAAAGGGGAATTTCTTTCCTTAATGTATTCCGGGTAATAACGATCGGGGCGAATAATGCGGTACAGCCTACTATCATTAATGTATTGAAGATATTGCTTCCCACTACATTTCCGATAGCGATATCTGCGCTTCCTTTCAGGGCGGAAGAGACGCTGACTGCGAGCTCCGGGGCGGATGTACCGAATGCGACAATGGTAAGTCCGATAACGATAGAAGGAATACGGAATCGTTTGGCAACGGATGCGGCACCGTCTGTCAGTCCGTTGGCACCTATCAGGATGAGGAGGAGGCCTCCGACAAGAAGTAATATATCCATATGGCTTTTAGATTTTTGCGCAAATATAATGATTCTACTTTGATGATATATCAAAAACATTGTGTATGTTTGGTGCATCTTTTTAAATTATGCTGTCCGTGAATGGAGGTAACTAAGTCGTGTTGTATGAAAAAGAACCGTTTGTTTTGTCTTTTTATCTTATTAGTATTGGTCGGTGGGGTATCGGCTCAGTTAGTAGAGAAAGTCCGTGAATTCCTTGCCGAAGAAGATACGATGAAGACTGTTCCTGTCATACGAACAGACTCGGATTCATTAAATATAGCCAAGATGCGCGAGGAGTTGGAAGCTGCACGGTTGAATGAAGCCAATATGCGGATGGAGATGGAACAAATGAAATTGCGGGCATATGCTGCCGATTCCGTAAAACTGGCTTTACAGAGGTTGCGTATCGATTCATTGCGTAAATTTACTCCGGGTGTTCCTGTAGTAGTGGAAGGAGACACGCTTTTCTATATATTTGCCAAACGTGGCGGTCATACTCCCCAACAGCGAGCGGAAATGAATGCTGCGGCTATCACCGAGTTAGGTAAACGATTCAATTTGCAGCCGGACTCTTTATATTTGGAAAGCAGTGATATCGTTACCGATCTGATGTATGGAAATAAAGTACTTGCCTCATTTACCGATCAAGATGGTTTGTGGGAAGGGCGTACACGCGACCAGCTCGCTGCCGATAAACGTCAGGTAGTAGTGCACAAACTGAAAGAGATGAAAGAAGAGCACGGGTTGTGGCAATTGGGCAAACGGATTCTCTATTTCATTTTAGTATTGGTCGGGCAATTTTTATTATTTAAGGGAACTACTTGGCTGTTCCGGAAACTGAAAGTGCGTATTCAAAAGCTTAAGGACACGAAATTGAAGCCTATTTCTATTCAGGATTATGAGTTGCTGGATACTCAGAAACAGGTAAATCTGCTTATATTCTTATCAAATCTGCTTCGCTATGTTTTCATGCTGTTGCAGTTGTTGCTTACCGTACCGTTATTATTCTCTATTTTCCCGCAGACAAAGAATCTTGCTTATCAGATATTCTCATATATATGGAATCCTGTAAAAACTATATTCAGCGGTGTAATAGAGTATATTCCGAACCTGTTTACGATCTTTGTCATATGGTATGCAGTGAAATACCTGGTGCGGTTTGTGCATTATCTGGCTACTGAAGTACAATCTGAAAGACTGAAATTGAACGGTTTTTATCCGGATTGGGCCATGCCTACTTATCATATTGTACGCTTTTTACTATATGCCTTTATGATTGCGATGATCTATCCCTATCTTCCGGGGTCTGATTCAGGTGTTTTTCAAGGTATTTCGGTTTTTGTCGGTTTGATTGTTTCTTTGGGATCGAGTACTGTTATCGGAAATATCATTGCAGGATTGGTTATTACTTATATGCGTCCGTTTAAATTGGGTGACCGTATCAAACTGAACGATACTACTGGAAATGTTATTGAAAAGACTCCTCTCGTGACACGTATAAAAACGCCGAAAAACGAACTGGTTACCATTCCGAATGCTTTTATCATGTCGTCACATACCGTGAACTACAGCGCATCGGCGCGTACATACGGATTGATCATCCATGTAGAAGTAAGTATCGGCTATGATGTTCCTTGGCGTAAAGTACATGCGCTGCTGTTGAAAGCAGCCAAAGCAACCTCGGGTGTGATGGCCGATCCGGAACCTTTTGTACTTGAAACAGAGCTACAGGATTGGTATCCGGTGTACCAGATTAATGCCTATATAAAAGAGGCCGATCAGTTGACGCAAATTTATTCTAACCTGTATCAAAGTATTCAGGATGTGTTTACAGAAGCGGATATCGAGATAATGTCTCCACATTATATGGCTGTGCGGGATGGGAATGAGACAACTATACCCAAAGCTGGTGTAAAACCGGAAGATACGAAAGAGGGCATCAATTAATAAAAGGGTGTTTCTTTCATCACGAAGAAAACACCCTATTGCACGTGTGTTAATTTCAAGAGTAGAATTTATATATCCAAGGTAATGTTTTGTCGATTACCTGTTTGACCATCCCTTGCTGATGCGTTACAAAAGTAAGGGAACGGTATTTCGTGTCTTTTACGAAATGTTTACCGGAAAGTGACAAATGTGATACATTGGAGTTACGAATTAGAAGATACTTTGCTGCATCTTATCAGTACTTTCTGATCATTGGATAAGGTGGTGGCAAACAGATAGGTCTCGCCTCCATCAGACAATTTAGTACGTTTCCGGATTTCTGCTACTGTAGCCGGAAAATTCCGAACGGTAATATTTGCTTTCTTGATATCCCCGATACATTCTTTGATCTCTTTTTTGTTGAAGGAACATTGCCCCGTCACCTGAAAAACTCTTCCGGGAAATTCTTTTATCCATTCGTCGGAGGTATACAGATGGCTATTGGGGTGTAGCTTTCTCGTATGATACGAAGCGGCGATGCTGCGGAAAGCACCTGCTTTAAGAATGGATGCATTGGGCTCGTACAAGTATGTGCCTACTTTCTCTGTATAAGTGCATTCCGCTCTTGCTTCTTCTTCACGGGTGAAAACAAAGCTCTGTTTTTCTTTGGATGTGAGATTGATGCAATGGATCGGTATCTGATGTGTGGGAGGGGTATCTCCGATAATTAGCAAAAGCTCTTTGCAATCATTGTTTACAGAAATAACATGTGCTTCCTGTGTATGTTTCATTGTTTTTAATGCCAGGCTGAGATCGAGCATCGGGGATAGTTTTATCATGATTCGGTTGGCCTTGGATAACAAAAGTTCTTCCAGTTTTGCTACGTCCGGTTCACAATCTGATATGGCAACAGTTTTTCCTCCGTGTTCGTTTCTTCGTGCCGGGTCGATGAAAATACAATCTTCCCGATTCATTTGCTGTAAGTGGGTTACGGCATCTTCATTGTATATTGTAATGTGATTCAGGCCCAGCAGGGGAAAGTTGTGCGAAGCGATTTCACAGAGTTCTTCCTGGCGTTCTACATACGATATATGTTTGAATTTAGTAGCCAGAAAAGCACAATCGATCCCCAAACCGCCTGTTAGATCGGTGAGCGTATTTCCATTTAACAAAGAGGCTTTGTAGAGTGCTGTTGTTTCGGAAGAGCATTGTTCCATTGAAAGATGACGAGGATATAAAATCCCTTCGATAGCTGCCCACGAAGGAATTTTATTGGCAGCTGCTTGTTTGCCCGCTATTTGTAGAATAGCGGCCGGCATGTCTACATCAGGATATTTCGGGGTTTGTAGAGCTAATGCATGTATATCCTCATGAGCGTGATCGCGGATAAAGTCAAGGGTTTGTCGGGAGAGTGTCATGGGTTGGAATGTTTTCTATTCGTTTATATCTTTGTTTGGCTTCTTCTCTGCTACAACGGTTGAAGTGCCACCATTCGCTGTTTAGTGCCCGGAATCCGGCATCTTTCATTACTTGCCGTAATAAAAGGCGGTTCTGATAGGCCTCTTTACTGATTCTTCCGCTTTTTACCAGTTCTACCTCATGAGTGATATGTGCCTCTATACCTAAATGGTCGACTTCTGTGCCCATGGGGAGTGCCTCTCCATTTTCATTGACGATACTGACGTCTACTGCCAAACCGTAATTATGCAATCCGCCTCCACGGCCGGGATTGGATACATAAATGCTTTTTGATGTGCCTTTTACTATATTCCACATTTTCTGCTGAACGGACATAGGTCGTGCTGCATCATATACGATCAGGGAGTATTCCGGATGTTTTTCTTTCAGAAGTCGTTGTGCACGGATGAGGGATGTCAGAGCATCGGGATGTAAGTAAGCCTCTTTCAGATCATCGTAAAGTAATTGACCGGTAAAGTTATCTGCGGTGGCATACATGAGTTTAACAATTATGCCGCTATCTGCGCTTTGCACGTCTTTTAATCCGAGTGAATCCAGATAAAGGGCGGTCCGGCTCTTGGCTATGGTGGGAGAGGGAATTTTCGTTGCAGTTATCGGGTCTTTAAGAAGGGGGACAATGCTTTCTTCCTGTACCGGTTTCTTTTCGGCACCGCAGGCTGCCATTAACGGGAAAAAGATTATGTATATCCACTTCACATTTCTCATGTTGCTAATAAATATCCATTTATTTCATTGATCCCTTTAATTTACTATTCTTAATCTTATGTTTTTATAGTCCGTACGTTGACACAATGTTCAATCAGTGAAACAATAGTGAAACGAATGTCTTAAGAGTGTATAAAAACAGCAAGAACGACGGATTTTATCAGAAAGGGATATAAAAAGAAAAAGGCTGACTCCCAACGGGATACAGCCTTTTCTTTTGTGGACCAGCCTGGGCTTGAACCAGGGACCTCCAGATTATGAGTCTGTTGC
>ERZ1673738.270-NODE-270-length-101228-cov-13.523776_pt1 | contig 101228 bp, 84 predicted proteins | sample MGYA00580198_ERZ1673738 | MGnify/ENA primary metagenome ERZ1673738 (study PRJEB41218, sample SAMN15661784) | gut metagenome | host: Homo sapiens | place: Canada: London | collected 2015-08-20/2019-03-30 | study: EMG produced TPA metagenomics assembly of... | reverse complement strand
CTCAGATGGACGGTGCTATCATCGTAGTTGCTGCTACTGATGGTCCTATGCCTCAGACTCGCGAGCACATCTTGTTGGCTCGTCAGGTAAACGTTCCGAGATTGGTTGTTTTCATGAACAAATGTGACATGGTGGACGACGAAGAAATGTTGGAACTGGTTGAAATGGAAATGAGAGAACTTCTTTCATTCTATGATTTCGATGGTGATAACACTCCGATCATTCGTGGTTCTGCTCTGGGTGCTTTGAATGGCGATCCGAAATGGGAAGAAAAAGTAATGGAGCTGATGGAAGCTTGCGATACTTGGATTCCGCTGCCTCCGCGTGAAGTTGACAAGCCTTTCTTGATGCCTATCGAAGACGTATTCTCTATTACTGGTCGTGGTACAGTTGCTACTGGTCGTATCGAAACTGGTATTGTAAAAGTTGGTGATGAAGTTCAGATCATCGGTTTGGGTGCTGACGGAAAGAAATCTGTTGTTACAGGTGTTGAAATGTTCCGTAAATTACTGGATCAGGGTGAAGCTGGTGACAACGTTGGTTTGTTGCTTCGCGGTATCGACAAGAACGAAATCAAACGTGGTATGGTAATCTGCCACCCGGGTCAGGTTAAAGAACATTCTCGTTTCAAAGCTGAGGTTTATATCTTGAAGAAAGAAGAAGGTGGTCGTCACACTCCGTTCCACAACAAATATCGTCCTCAGTTCTATATCCGTACATTGGACGTAACTGGTGAAATCACTCTTCCGGAAGGAACTGAAATGGTAATGCCTGGTGATAACGTTACAATCGATGTTGAACTGATCTACCCGGTAGCTTGTAACGTAGGTCTTCGTTTCGCTATCCGCGAAGGTGGACGTACAGTAGGTGCTGGTCAGATCACAGAATTAGAAAACTAATTCAAATACATAAATGTAGCCAGTCTTGTTTAAGGCTGGCTATTTTACGGAACTAGCTCAGTTGGTAGAGCACTGGTCTCCAAAACCAGGTGTCGGGAGTTCGAGCCTCTCCTTCCGTGCTAAAATCTATAGATTCGATGAAAAAGATAATTACTTATATTAAGGAATCTTATAACGAACTTGTTTATAAAGTTTCTTGGCCTACGAGAACAGAGCTTTCCAATAGTGCTGTGGTTGTTATGTTTGCTTCCCTTATAATCGCGGCATTAATCTTTGTTATTGATTTAGGCTTTGAGGGCGTGATGCGTTTCTTCTACGAGAAAATCTTTTAATCAGTTTAAAGTATGTCTGATATTCAAAAGAAATTTTATGTTCTGCGTGCCATTAGCGGCAAGGAGAATAAAGTCAGAGAGTACCTTGAGGCTGAGTTGAAGAATACTGACTTAGGTGAGTATGTGTCACAGGTCTTGATTCCTACTGAAAAGACTTTTACGGTACGTAATGGTAAGAAGGTGATGAAAGAACGCGCTTACTTGCCTGGATACGTTTTGGTAGAAGCTGCTTTGGTTGGAGAAGTCGCTCATCGATTGAGAAACATTCCTAACGTAATCGGTTTTTTGGGTGGATCGGATAACCCCGTTCCCTTGCGTCCGGCAGAAGTTAGCCGTATCTTAGGTACGGTTGATGAATTGCAGGAACAGCAGGATGACCTGGATATTCAGTTTTATGTTGGAGAGAATGTGAAAATCACTTTTGGGCCGTTTAACGGTTTCACGGGTGTAATCGAAGAGGTCAATGCCGAGAAAAAGAAACTTAAAGTGATGGTAAAAGTCTTCGGACGTAAAACACCGCTTGAGTTGGGTTATATGCAAGTGGAGAAGGAATAAGTGCTCTTGTTACGAAAAGTACTGTCTTTCTTTAAAAGTTATCGATGTTATATATCTAAAAAATTTTAGAAACAATGGCTAAAGAAGTTGCTGGACAAATCAAATTGCAGATTAAAGGAGGAGCAGCAAACCCTTCTCCCCCTGTAGGACCTGCTCTGGGTTCTAAGGGTATTAATATTATGGAGTTTTGCAAGCAATTTAATGCCAGAACCCAAGACAAGGCCGGTAAGATATTACCTGTTGTAATCACTTACTATGCCGATAAGTCTTTCGACTTTGTTGTAAAAACTCCTCCTGTTGCTATCCAGTTGTTGGAAGCTTCCAAACAGAAGAGTGGTTCTGCTGAGCCGAATCGTAAGAAGATTGCAGAAATCTCTTGGGATCAGGTAAAAACTATTGCAGAGGACAAGTTGGTCGATCTGAACTGCTTCACTGTTGAGTCAGCTATGAGAATGGTTGCCGGAACAGCAAGAAGTATGGGTATCACTGTTAAAGGGACATTCCCGGGTAATAATTAATAAACTTCAATTGAGATGAGTAAACTTACAAAAAATCAAAAGTTGGCTTTGGGCAAGATTGAAGCTGGGAAAGCGTACACATTGAAGGAAGCTTCAGCTTTGGTAAAAGAAATTACTACTACTAAGTTTGATGCCTCTGTAGATGTTGATGTTCGTTTAGGTGTTGACCCTCGTAAAGCTAACCAAATGGTGAGAGGTGTGGTTTCACTGCCTCACGGAACGGGTAAGCAGGTTCGGGTTCTCGCATTATGTACACCAGACAAGGAAGCTGAAGCTACTGCTGCAGGTGCTGACTATGTTGGATTGGATGAGTATATTGAAAAGATTAAAGGCGGTTGGACTGATATTGACGTAATTATCACTATGCCTTCTATCATGGGTAAGATTGGTGCTCTGGGTAGAGTATTAGGCCCGCGTGGTTTGATGCCTAACCCTAAGAGTGGTACGGTTACCAATGAAATTGGAAACGCAGTGAAAGAAGTTAAGCAAGGTAAGATCGACTTTAAGGTAGACAAATCCGGTATCGTTCACACTTCAATCGGTAAGATTTCTTTCAATCCCGATCAGATTCGTGACAATGCTAAGGAATTTATTTCAACTCTTTTGAAGTTGAAACCGTCTGCAGCTAAAGGTACATATATAAAGAGCATTTATCTTTCAAGTACAATGAGTGCGGGTATTAAAATTGACCCCAAATCAGTTGAAGAAAACTAATTAAAATTATTGGACAATGAAAAAGGAAGATAAAGGCTTAATTATAGGTCAACTGACTGAGATCGTAAAGGAATATCCTAACTTCTATTTGACTGACATCGAAGCATTGGATGCTGAGAAAACCAGCAAATTGAGACGGGAATGTTTCAAGAAAGAGATCAAGTTGGTTGTTGTAAAGAATAACTTGCTTAAAAAGGCATTGGAAAATGTAGAAGGCGATTTTTCTCCTCTGCAGGTTGCAATGAAAGGCAATACGGCTGTGATGTTCTCACAGACTGCTAATGCTCCCGCTCGTCTGATTAAGGAATTTACTAAGGATGCTAAGAAAGATGCTCCTGCTAAACCGGCTTTGAAAGCTGCCTATGTACAGGAAAGTTTTTATGTAGGTGCAGAAAATCTCGAAGCCTTAGTAAATATCAAGAGCAAAAACGAACTTATCGGAGATGTTATCATGTTGTTGCAATCTCCGGCGAAGAACGTTATTTCTGCTCTTCAGTCATCAGGACAAACTATCCATGGTCTGTTGAAGACTTTGGAAGAAAGATAATTTTTCATTAAAACATTACACAGATAAATAATCATTTAAATCATACAAAAATGGCAGATTTGAAAGCTTTTGCAGAACAATTAGTAAACTTGACCGTTAAAGAAGTTAGCGAATTAGCTACTATCCTTAAAGAAGAGTACGGTATCGAACCTGCTGCTGCAGCTGTTGCTGTTGCTGGTCCTGCTGCTGGTGGTGCTGCTGCCGCTGCAGAAGAGAAGACTTCTTTCGATGTTGTATTGAAAGCAGCTGGTGCTAATAAATTAGCTATCGTTAAGTTAGTTAAAGAATTAACAGGTCTTGGCTTGAAAGAGGCTAAGGATATGGTAGATAGCGCTCCTAGTGCAATTAAGGAAGGTATCGCTAAAGCTGATGCTGAGGCATTGAAGAAACAGTTGGAAGAGGCTGGAGCTGAAGTTGAGCTTAAATAGTATTTATAACCTGGTTTCCAGGTGATTTGGTTAAGAGTCTCCGACTACGAAGACTCTTAACCTTTTTGTGTCTATAATTTCAATAAGTTCAATAAATTCCTTACTAGATGTCTTCAACAGCTGAAAACCAAAGAGTTAATTTTGCTTCGATCAAAAATCAGTTCCCATATCCGGACTTTCTCGAAGTACAATTGAAGTCATTTCAAGACTTTCTTCAACTTGACACGCCTCCTGAAAAGAGAAAAAAGGAGGGATTGTATAAGGTATTTGCCGAGAATTTTCCGATAGCAGATACGCGTAACAATTTTGTGTTGGAGTTCTTAGATTACTATATAGATCCGCCTCGCTATACGATTGACGAATGTATTGCTCGCGGATTAACCTATAGTGTGCCTTTAAAAGCGAAGTTAAAACTGTATTGTACAGACCCTGATCACGAGGATTTCGATACAGTGATACAGGACGTATATCTGGGCCCGATTCCGTATATGACGGAAAGAGGAACGTTCGTGATAAATGGTGCAGAGCGTGTTGTGGTTTCACAATTGCACCGTTCACCGGGTGTGTTCTTCGGACAGAGTACACACGCAAATGGTACGAAGTTGTATTCAGCGCGTATCATTCCTTTTAAAGGTTCCTGGATCGAGTTTGCAACAGACATCAATAATGTGATGTATGCTTACATCGACCGTAAAAAGAAATTACCTGTAACAACCCTTTTAAGAGCTATTGGTTTTGAAAGCGATAAAGACATTCTCGAGATCTTTAATCTGGCTGAAGAAGTAAAAGTTTCGAAAGCTAACCTGAAGAAACTGATCGGTCGTAAACTGGCTGCTCGTGTTTTGAAGACTTGGGTGGAAGATTTCGTAGATGAAGATACCGGTGAGGTTGTTTCTATTGAACGTAATGACGTTATCATCGACCGTGAGTCGGTTCTCGATAGCGACAATATTGAGGCTATTCTGGAATCTGGCACGCAAAACATTCTGTTACATCGTGAAGACCAGAATCTTTCAGATTATGCTATCATCTATAATACGCTCCAGAAAGACCCCAGTAACTCTGAAAAGGAAGCTGTCCTGTATATTTACCGTCAGTTGCGAAATGCAGAACCCGCAGATGAAGCAAGTGCCCGTGAAGTTATTCAGAACCTGTTCTTCTCTGAAAAGCGTTATGATTTAGGTGAAGTTGGCCGTTACAGAATTAATAAGAAGTTAAACCTTACTACTAGTGATGATATTAAGGTTTTGACAAAAGAAGATATAATCGAGATCATCAAATATCTGATTGAGTTGATCAACTCGAAAGCGATCGTTGATGATATCGACCATTTGAGCAACCGTCGTGTGCGTACAGTAGGCGAACAGTTATACAATCAGTTCGGTATCGGTTTGGCTCGTATGTCACGTACTGTTCGTGAACGTATGAACGTGCGCGACAATGAAGTGTTTACCCCGATTGATTTGATTAACGCGAAGACTATTTCTTCTGTCGTTAACTCTTTTTTTGGAACGAATGCTTTGTCTCAGTTTATGGATCAGACAAATCCACTAGCTGAAATTACGCATAAACGTCGTTTGTCTGCATTGGGACCGGGTGGTCTGTCTCGTGAACGTGCTGGATTTGAGGTTCGTGACGTACACTATACGCATTATGGTCGTCTTTGTCCAATTGAAACTCCTGAGGGACCGAACATTGGTTTGATCTCTTCTTTGTGTGTATATGCTAAGATTAACGATCTTGGTTTTATCTCTACTCCGTACCGTAAGGTTGTTGATGGTAAGGTGGACTTTTCTGAGGAAGGTTTACAATATTACACTGCAGAAGAAGAAGAAGAATTGACGATTGCCCAAGGGAATGCTCCATTGGATGATAACGGCAAGTTTGTTCGTGATAGAGTGAAAGCTCGTTTTGAAGCTGATTTCCCGGTCGTGCCTCCTACGGAGATCGATTTGATGGACGTTGCTCCACAGCAGATTGCTTCTATTGCGGCTTCTTTGATTCCGTTCTTGGAACATGACGATGCTAACCGTGCATTGATGGGATCTAACATGATGCGCCAGGCTGTTCCTTTGCTGCGTACGGATGCTCCAATCGTTGGTACTGGTATCGAAGCGCAGGTTGCTCGTGATTCACGTACCCAGATCATGGCTGAACGTGAGGGGGAAGTAGTATTTGTGGATGCAACTTGTATCAAGATCAAATATGACCGCTCGGAAGATGAAGAATTTGTAAGTTTCGAAGATGCGGTTAAGACATACAATATTCCGAAGTGGCGTAAGACTAACCAAAGTACGACTGTCGATCTGCGTCCGATCTGTCATCGTGGTCAGCGTGTGAAGGCTGGCGATATCCTGACGGAAGGTTATTCTACTCAGAATGGTGAGTTGGCCTTGGGACGTAACGTGAAAGTGGCATATATGCCGTGGAAGGGTTACAACTATGAGGATGCTATCGTTTTGAACGAACGTATGGTCCGTGAAGACTTCTTTACTTCAGTTCACGTTGACGAATACATTTTGGAGGTTCGTGAAACGAAACGTGGTATGGAAGAGTTGACTTCCGATATCCCGAATGTCAGCGAAGAAGCGACTAAGGATTTGGATGAAAGAGGTATTGTCCGTGTGGGTGCTCGTATTGAACCGGGTGATATTTTAATTGGTAAGATTACTCCGAAGGGTGAATCTGATCCTTCTCCAGAGGAAAAATTGCTTCGTGCAATTTTCGGCGATAAGGCTGGTGACGTGAAAGATGCTTCTTTGAAAGCAACCCCGTCTCTTCGTGGTGTAGTTATTGAAACTGCTTTATTCTCGAAAGCCATCAAGAAGCGTAAGTCCAGACTGACAGACAAGGCTATTCTTCCTAAATTGGATGAGGAATACGAAATGAAGATGGCTGACCTGAAGAACCTGTTGGTTGATAAACTGTTGGTTTTGACTAATGGTAAGGTTTCTCAGGGAGTTAAAGACTATATGAATACAGAAATTATTGCGAAGGGAGTTAAGTTCTCTCGCAAGGCTCTGGAAGAATTGGATTATAATTCTATCCAAGTAAGTAAATGGACTGCCGATGCTGATAAGAACGAACTTATCAAGCAGGTGATTCTGAATTATTTGAAGAAATATAAGGAACTGGATGCTGAGTTGAGACGTAAGAAATTTGATCTTACGATCGGCGATGAACTGCCTACTGGTATTGTTCAGATGGCTAAGGTTTACATTGCTAAGAAACGTAAGATCCAGGTTGGGGATAAGATGGCCGGTCGTCACGGTAACAAGGGTATTGTTTCCAAGATCGTCCGTCAGGAAGATATGCCGTTCCTTGAAGATGGAACTCCGGTTGATATCTGTTTGAATCCGCTGGGTGTACCTTCTCGTATGAACTTAGGACAGATTTTTGAAGCTGTGTTAGGTTGGGCAGGCCGGACGATGGGGGTTAAATTTGCTACTCCTATCTTTGATGGTGCAACATTAGATGATATGAACGAATGGACGGACAAAGCCGGATTACCCCGTTACGGTAAGAGCTATTTGTATGACGGTGGAACTGGTGAACGTTTTGATCAGCCGGCTACAGTGGGTGTTACTTACTTTTTGAAGTTGGGGCACATGGTTGATGATAAGATGCATGCTCGTTCAATCGGTCCGTACTCTCTTATTACTCAGCAACCTCTGGGTGGTAAGGCTCAGTTTGGTGGTCAGCGTTTTGGGGAGATGGAAGTTTGGGCACTGGAAGCTTTCGGGGCTGCACATGTTCTTCAGGAAATTCTTACGATCAAGTCTGATGATGTTGTAGGACGTTCTAAGGCGTATGAAGCAATTGTGAAAGGTGATCCGATGCCACAACCGGGTATCCCTGAATCTCTGAACGTATTGCTGCACGAGCTGAGAGGTCTTGGTTTAAGCTTTACTCTGGATTAATTCAAAAACAATATAAGTAGATGAGTTTCGGCTCATCTACTTACTCATTGATAACTCTTTATAAATAAAAAATATGGCCTTTAGAAAAGAAAACAAAATAAAGAGTAACTTTTCAAAAATAACCATCGGTCTGGCTTCCCCTGAAGAGATTCTTGAGAACTCTAGTGGTGAAGTTTTAAAACCGGAAACGATTAATTATCGTACGTACAAACCTGAGCGTGACGGTCTTTTCTGTGAGCGTATTTTCGGTCCTATCAAGGACTATGAATGCCATTGCGGTAAATACAAGCGTATTCGTTATAAAGGTATTGTCTGCGATCGTTGCGGGGTAGAAGTTACAGAGAAAAAAGTACGTCGTGAACGTATGGGACACATTCATTTGGTTGTACCTGTTGCTCATATCTGGTATTTTCGTTCCCTGCCCAATAAAATCGGTTACTTGTTAGGCTTGCCGACCAAGAAACTGGATTCTATTATCTATTACGAACGTTATGTCGTGATTCAGCCGGGTTGTGTAGACACTATTGCTGAATTGGACTTGCTTTCGGAAGAAGAGTATTTGCAGATTCTGGATAACCTGCCAAAGGAAAACCAGATGTTGGAAGATACGGATCCGAATAAGTTCATCGCAAAGATCGGTGCTGAAGCCATCTATGATTTGTTGGCTCGTCTGGACTTAGATTCTTTGTCTTACGAATTGCGCCATCGCGCAAGCACAGACGGTTCGCAACAGCGTAAGAACGAAGCTTTGAAACGTTTACAGGTTGTTGAATCCTTCCGTGCATCCAGAGGGCGTAACAAACCGGAATGGATGATCGTGAAGGTTGTACCTGTTATCCCTCCAGAACTGCGTCCGTTGGTTCCGTTGGATGGTGGCCGTTTCGCTACTTCCGATTTGAATGATTTGTATCGTCGTGTTATTATCCGTAATAACCGTCTGAAACGATTAATCGATATTAAAGCTCCCGAAGTTATTTTACGTAATGAAAAACGTATGCTTCAGGAAGCTGTGGATTCTTTGTTCGATAACTCTCGTAAATCGAGTGCTGTTAAGACAGATGCTAACCGTCCGTTGAAGTCTCTCTCCGACAGTTTGAAAGGTAAACAAGGTCGTTTCCGTCAGAACCTGTTGGGTAAACGTGTTGACTATTCGGCCCGTTCGGTTATCGTTGTAGGTCCTGAATTGAAGATGCATGAATGTGGTCTGCCAAAGAATATGGCAGCCGAACTTTATAAGCCTTTCGTGATCCGTAAATTGATTGAACGCGGTATCGTAAAAACGGTTAAGTCTGCTAAGAAGATCGTCGACCGTAAGGAGCCGGTGGTTTGGGATATTTTGGAATACGTAATGAAAGGACATCCGGTATTGCTGAACCGTGCACCGACACTGCACCGTTTGGGTATTCAGGCATTCCAGCCAAAGTTGATCGAAGGTAAAGCTATTCAGTTGCACCCGTTGGCATGTACGGCATTCAACGCCGACTTCGACGGTGACCAGATGGCTGTTCACTTGCCTTTAGGAAACGAGGCCGTATTGGAAGCACAGATGTTGATGCTTGCTTCTCATAACATTCTGAATCCGGCTAACGGTGCACCTATTACTGTTCCTTCTCAGGATATGGTGTTAGGCTTGTACTACATAACCAAAATGCGCAAGGGAACACAGGGTGAAGGTCTTGTTTTCTATGGACCGGAAGAAGCAACGATCGCATATAATGAAAAGAAAGTGGATATCCATGCTCCGATCAAAGTATATGTGAACGACATAGACAAGGAAGGTAATCCGGTTAAGAAAATGGTCGAAACTTCTGTCGGGCGTTTGATGGTCAATGAATTTGTTCCGGAAGAAGTCGGTTATATTAATGAAGTATTGGGTAAAAAAGCTCTCCGTGATATCATCGGTAAGGTGATCAAGGCTTGTGGTGTTGCCCGTACGGCTCAGTTCTTGGATGATATCAAGAATCTGGGTTATTATATGGCTTTCAAAGGTGGTTTGTCCTTCAACTTGGCTGACGTTCTGATCCCACCTGAAAAAGAGGCGTTGGTGAAAGAAGGTTATGACGAAGTTGAACAGATTATGAACAACTATAACATGGGGTTCATTACCAACAACGAACGTTATAACCAGATTATTGATACTTGGACACATGTTAACAGCAAGTTGTCCGATACATTGATGAAGCAGTTGACTGCTGATAATGATGGTTTCAACTCTATCTATATGATGATGGATTCTGGAGCCCGTGGTTCTAAAGAACAGATTCGTCAGTTGTCCGGCATGCGTGGTTTGATGGCAAAACCGCAGAAAAGTGGTGCAGAAGGTGGTCAGATTATTGAAAACCCGATCCTTTCTAACTTTAAAGAAGGTCTGTCTGTGTTGGAGTATTTTATCTCTACTCACGGTGCTCGTAAAGGTTTGGCCGATACAGCTTTGAAGACTGCTGATGCTGGTTATTTGACTCGTCGTCTGGTTGACGTATCGCATGATGTGATCATTAATGAAGAAGATTGTGGTACGTTGCGTGGTTTGGTTTGTACGGAATTGAAGAACAATGATGAAGTGATCGCTAGTCTGGGTGAACGTATCTTGGGGCGTGTTTCCGTTCATGATGTTATTCATCCGTTGACAGGAGAAGTAATCGTTCGGGCCGGTGAAGAAATTCGTGAAGATGCGGCTAAAAAGATCGAAGATTCTCCGATCGAAAGTGTTGAAATCCGCTCTGTATTGACTTGTGAATCCAAGAAAGGTGTTTGTGCGAAATGTTATGGCCGTAATCTGGCTACGAACCAGATGGTTCAGAAAGGTGAGGTTGTGGGTGTTATCGCAGCACAGTCAATCGGTGAACCGGGTACTCAGCTGACACTGCGTACATTCCACGTCGGTGGTATCGCATCTAACGTGGCAACAGAAAACAGTATCACTTCTAAATATGACGGTGTTCTGGAAATCGAAGAACTTCGTGCTGTGGATAGCGAAGAAAACGGTAAGAAATTCCAGGTTGTTGTCAGCCGTTTGGCTGAACTTCGTATTGTTGATCCGACAACGAAGATTGTGTTGCTGGCTCATAATATTCCTTATGGTTCCAAATTGTTTTTCAAGAATGGAGATACAATCAAGAAGGGGGATGTTATCATCGAATGGGACCCGTTCAACGCTGTTATCGTGTCGGAAGTTTCCGGTAAGATTGAATTTGAAAGTTTGGTCGAAAATGTTACTTACAATGTTGAAAGTGACGAAACGACTGGCTTGAAAGAAAAGATCATCATCGAATCTAAAGATAAGACGAAAGCTCCGGCTGCCCACATCGTGGATGAAAACGGAAACTATCTGAAGAATTATTCATTACCGTTGGGTGCACACGTTGTAAAAGACGAGGGCGATGTGGTTAAGGCTGGTGAGGTTCTGGTTAAGATTCCGCGTGCAGTAAGTAAAGCTGGTGATATTACCGGTGGTTTGCCTCGCGTAACGGAATTGTTTGAGGCTCGTAACCCGTCTAACCCGGCTGTCGTTTCTGAAATCGATGGTGAAGTTGGTTTTGGCAAGATCAAGCGTGGTAACCGTGAAATTACTGTTACATCTAAGTTGGGCGAAGTAAAGAAATATATGGTGCCTCTGTCCAAGCAACTACTTGTTCAGGAAAATGACTATATTCGTGCAGGTATGCCTCTGTCTGATGGTGCGACTACTCCGTCTGATATCCTGGCAATCATGGGACCGACGGCTGTTCAAGAATATATCGTAAATGAAATCCAGGATGTATATCGTCTGCAGGGTGTAAAAATTAACGATAAACATTTCGAGGTAATCGTTCGTCAGATGATGCGTAAGGTTGAAATCATCGATCCGGGAGATACTCGCTTCTTGGAACAGCAGGTGGTTGATAAGCTGGAGGTAATGGATGAAAACGATCGTATCTGGGGCAAGAAGGTTGTGACGGATCCGGGAGATTCTCAGACATTGCAGGCTGGTCAGATCGTGACTGTCCGTAAGTTGAGAGATGAGAATAGTATGCTGAAACGTCGTGACTTGAAATTGGTTGAAGTCCGTGATGCAGTTCCTGCTACGGCTAACCAGATTCTTCAGGGTATTACTCGTGCCGCTTTGCAGACAAACAGCTTTATGTCTGCCGCATCTTTCCAGGAAACAACTAAAGTGCTGAATGAAGCTGCTATCAATGGAAAAGTGGATCGTCTGGAAGGTTTGAAAGAAAACGTTATCTGCGGTCATTTGATTCCTGCCGGTACAGGTCAGCGTGATTTCGACAAATTGGTTGTCGGTGCTAAAGATGAGTTCGAACGTATCTTTGCAAATCGTAAGAATGTCGTAGATTTCAATACTATGGACAGAGACGACGAGTAAAATGCGGAATAAATAAAAGAGAAGGGTTACCGATATTCGGTAGCCCTTTTTTATTTTCTGTTATTTGTTTAATAAAATCAGAGTCCTTATATTTGTGTATTATCTTGATAATTAAAATAAATCATATATGAAGAAAGTACTATTTTATTTGTTCACCCTTTTGATCTCGACGAATATTGTTTTTGCTGAACATCTTGATAATGAGATGAATGTGATGTCTTTTAATATTCGCATGAGTACAAAGTCTGACGGGGCTAACTGGTGGGAGTACAGGAAAGACCTGGCTGCCAATGTGATCAAGTTTTATGATGTCGATATGTTTGGTGCGCAAGAAGTCTTGCATAATCAGTTGACGGATTTATTGGACCGTTTGCCGGACTATGGTTATGTCGGGGTGGGGCGTGAAGATGGTAAGACAAAAGGTGAGTATTCTCCTATCCTTTACAGAAAGGATCGTTTCTCTGTTGTCAAAAGTGGCAATTTCTGGCTGGCGGAAGATATGAATGCCGTGGGCAAAAAAGGCTGGGATGCCGCTTGTGAGCGTGTTGCAACTTGGGCGATATTCAAAGATAAGAAATCCGGAAAAGAGTTTTTCTTTCTGAACACTCATTTGGATCACATGGGACAGGTTGCTCGTCATGAAGGGGCTTCTTTAGTCTTAAAGCAGGTGAAGTTGCTTTCCAGAAATCTACCGGTGATTGTTACTGGTGACTTTAATGCTGTTCCGACTGATGATCCGATTAAAGTTTTAACGGACGAAAAAGATCCGCGACATTTGACACATGCCCGTACATTGGCTCCTTTGTGCTACGGACCTGAGTGGACTTTTCACGATTATGGGCGTGTTCCTTTGGACGAACGTGTATGGATTGATTATATCTTTGTAAAAGGTAATGTCAAAGTACTTCGTCATGGTGTTTTGGCTGAAAGTCTGGATAACTTATATCCTTCAGACCATTGTCCTGTTATATCGAGAATACTTGTTCAGTAAATGTTATGGGTTTCGTAGATGTATTAAGAGAAATTACGCCGCTTTCACCGGAAGATTGTTTTCTGGTGATGCAGCGACCTAAGCGTAGTTTTTCCTATCCGCTTCATGTGCATCCGGAATTTGAACTGAACTATTTGGAGAATGCTGCTGGCGCGATTCGAATCGTTGGTGATTCGGTGGAGGAGATGGAAGAGCTTGATCTGTTATTGGTTGCAGGTGGAGCCAAGCATGCTTATTCAAATCACAAATGTCTGAGTACGGATATTTTGGAAATAACAATTCAGTTCCATGCCTCTCTTTTTGATAGTTTTATCAACAAGCGTCATTTCAAGACTATAAAAGATATGTTTGAGAAAGCCTCGTGCGGTCTTGTCTTTAGCCGTGAAATGATTTTGCGTATTCAACCCGAACTTAAAAAGCTATCGAGTGATAAACCGGATTCGTTTCACAATTTATTACGTTTGATAGAAATACTCAAGACTTTGTCGTTAGATGAAAAGGCACGCAAGTTAAATGCTATCAATACTGTAGAAAACTTTAGCAATATAGATAATGACCGTCTGGATACGATCATGTTGTTTTTGCATGAAAATTATCAGCGTCCGGTTTTATTGTCCGAACTTGCTTCGTTAATAAATATGAGCGAAGCGTCGCTTACTCGGTTTCTGAAAAAGTGGACGGGAAAAACTTTTATCGACAATTTGAATGACATTCGTATAGCTGAAGCGGTTTGCCGACTGATTGACACAAGTGATACAATAGCAGAAATATGCTATAAATCTGGTTTTAATAACTTATCGAATTTCAATCGGGCTTTTAAGCGACGAAAAGGTAATACTCCTACCGAATATCGTGAAAAATATGCACGTACTCGTTTTAGGATTTAAAACATGATTTTAAACTAATTTGCAAAATAGATGAATTATCTGTGACGGAATAGTATCATATAATGATAAAATAGTATTTGGTGGTTAATTGTATGAGGCATATCTTTGTAACGTTGAATAAACAATGAAATTACTAAGACGAATTGCCTTAGTTTAAGCGTCGAGATTATAGAATATTAAACACAATAAGGTATTTTTTTTACATTGGTCTAAAGAATTGAGAATTAAAAACACAACTGAAAAAGGGCTGCCTGTGAAGGTGGCCCTTTTTATTTGATATTATTCCGATTTTAATATGTATATTTGTCTTGGAATATTTATAATCAAATAATAAGAATATGGAAAATAACAAACCGACAAATGAGATTCAAGTAGAGCTGTCAGAAGAGATGGCTCAGGGAACGTATGCAAATCTGGCAATTATATCACATTCTTCATCCGAGTTCATATTGGATTTTATCCGCGTTGTGCCGGGTGCTCCGAAGGCACAGGTGAAAAGTCGCGTCATCCTGACTCCGGACAATGCAAAACGACTGTTGTTTGCTTTGCAAGATAATCTGGCAAAGTTTGAAGAACAAGCAAATGGTAAGACTGCCAAATTTGAAGATTTTGTTCCTCCCATCGGAGGTGTGAAAGGGGAAGCCTGATTTTCCTGGACAGAAAATAAAAAAGTCCGTTCCTAAGGAGCGGACTTTTTTATTTGTAAGTGTGTGATTATCCGAGTCTCTTGTTTATAACGATATGACCGATATAACCCAGAATAATGACTCCTAAACCGGTAAGAAGAATAGTATTTGACAATCCTCCGTTAATTGCCGGTACAGCCAAAATGATAACACCGATAAGGAGTACGATTACCCCCAGATTTTTCAATAATTCGTTCATGGTGATAGATATTTTATATATTATTTTTTTTCTACCGCAAATAAAGCAATAATAACCCGATTGCAAAAATATTTTGGGACAAAAATGATGAAACCATTGAATTTAGCTTTTATATTTGTGAAATAATACAGTTATATATGCTACGGATACTTTATATGCTCTATTTATGGCTGTTTGTGGTTCCTGTTTTTGTGGTATTGACCATACTGACAGCCCTTACGGTTATTGTTGGTTGCCTGTTAGGCGGGGAAAGAATATTTGCTTATTATCCGGGAATGATTTGGTCATGGCTGACTTGCCATTTGGCCCTTTGCCCGGTGAAGGTGAAAGGACGGGAAAATATAGACCGGAAGAAATCGTACGTATTTGTTGCCAATCATCAAGGCGCTTTCGACATATTCCTTATATATGGTTTTTTGGGTGTACCGATCAAGTGGGTGATGAAAGCCGGTATTGCCAAAATCCCGTTTGTGGGAGCTGCTTGCCGGGCTGCAGGTTTTATCTTTGTCGATAATTCGACACCGAAAGCTGCCGCCCGTAGCGTGTTGGAGGCGGAACGTAGCCTGAAGAACGGAGCGTCGGTGGTGGTATTCCCGGAAGGTTCACGTACTTATAACGGAAAGATGATCCGTTTTAAGAAAGGAGCTTACCAGATGGCAGCCGACCAGCATTTACAGATTGTCCCGATCACCTTGAACGGACCTTTTGACGTATTGCCGATCGGTTCGTTGAATGTTCACCGTCACAAGATGGAAATGGTCATTCATCCGCCTATCCCGACCGAAGGGATGGATGCTTCCCATAAAGGATTGCAGCAGATGGCTGACAAAACACAAGACATCATTGCGTCAGCCTTATGGGAGCAATATAAATAATCTATTTCCAGGATTTTAAAATGCCGCGTTTGCAGACACTCAGACTGAACCCGACGTTATCCCCATAGAGTGAACCTGCATCTGCGGCCACAGCTCCTGTGAATTCCCAACCTTGCAGGCGTGGATGGCGATATTTGACTTCCACCTGTCCGGAATTGCTTCTTTTGTTATCCAGAAACGGGGCGTAAGGTTTTCCCCAGCTATTCATGAGTGTGTATCTGAGGCGATAGGAAACCATTGGCGACAGGTCTCCTTCAAATGCCAAATGCCAGGCACGTACACGTGTATTCTTGAAATCTATATCCCCGTTCGTATTGTATTGGGGGGAAGTCAGAAGCGGTGATCCTATACCTTGTCCGAAATAGGAAGAGCCGGTTATGTATTCTATATTATTGTAATAATCATCTCCGCCACCACCCGGACCTTGATACTTGTCATGATCGAAGATGATAAAATGGAACGGTCCGCTCTGATTGCGGGTGACCAAATATTCCGTTACAACCTTTTTTAGCCAAGGAAGGCGTGGCAAATCCAACTGTGCTCCCCAAAGTCCGTCTGTCCCGTTCACGAATATCATTCCGGATTTATCTTCGAAATAATGCTGATGATAAGCTGCCAGTTTCCAGTTCGGCATCGTATATTCCAGTTTGAAATCGTACGAACCGAAATGATTGCCAAGCACGTTGACCTGGTCCGACAGAGTTGCATTGTCTCCGCCTTCGCTACCACAAACTACCCGGATAAAATCTTTCAGGGAGTGAGGTTGTACACCTATTCTCGGATTGCTGGATGTTCCACCCCATTGCGCCCAGTGTTGCACGCCGATAATACCGGAAAGCGGGAATTCGTTTTGCGTGTCCTTGATGCGGACGTAAAAAGATTTATGATGCCAAAGGACGTTCTTTATATAGGTTTGTTTTCCATTGGAGAAATCTTCCAGATATTTGGTATCGAAAGACTTGCCTACCGCAAAATCTCCTTTCACCTGCATCCAACCCTTTGTGAGCGGAACGACGGTGAATTCCGGCATACTCAGTTTTATTTCCGGAATCGGGCGTGCGTTGGAGGAGAGAACCATGTCACCGGAACTAAGGGAATGATCCCAAAGCGAATGCCGGTTTTCTTTGCTCCCCACACTCAGAAGCATACTTTTATATCCTAACTCGGCATATATCTGTTGGATATACACATTACGGTAACGGGGTACGACAGCTACAATGTCCAGCCCTGCACTCCAGCGAAATCCCTTTCCAAAATGTTGTTGATGAAAAACTCCAGCGTTGAGATAGCCGTTATTGGCGTCTAGGGGAACTACCCCGTACCGATTGCTCACCATCCAGAACGGAGTTGTCGATCCGCTGCTGGCCGATCCGAAAACTTCGGCTTTATATGAGGTTGCATCTTCTGCTTCTTCCGTCTGTGCAAAAGTATTTGCAGCATGGAGAAGAGTGGCAACTGCAATGATTGTCTGTAAGGCTTTCATTCCATATTTATTTTAACCGGACAAAGGTAAGGATTAAAACTTACCGGCCGATATCTCATTTCGAAAAGAAGTATAAGCATTCTGAAAATACAAATATCAGAATAATCAATGTTTATTTTCCCGGCAACCAGTCGAACACTGTGCGATATACATGGTCGCGCGAGTCTTTTTCAGAGAGTATCAAGTCATGAATCCCGTTCTGTATCGTGTCACATGTAACATAATTGCCTAATTTCTGTCCGTATTTTTGAATATCGTGTATGTCCAGCACGATGTCGGAAGACAGATATTCGTTATTCCATTCTTTTGTTTCCGGGAACGACTTGTTTGACGACATCACCAGTACCGGACAGTCCAGGCCGATCCCTTTCTGCACTGTTTTCTGCGCTTCTTGTATGGCGTTTATCCATCCGGCTTTTTTCGGATGGCCGTTAATCATCTTCCAGTCCGTATTATATACCCATTCCCCTTTGAATTGTTTGAGCAGACTATGAGCATACGAAGCATCCCCGTATCCTTGTACGGTCAGGTTGGGAAATAGTTTCCCTATACAGGAAACTACAGGGATCACGATTTTTTCCATCATCCATCCGAAATTCCAGTCCAGAAAGGGACTGTTCAATATCAATCCGTCGACAGGAAGTTTACCTTTTTTGCTGTCCAGATAATACGGGGTAATCAATCCACCGGTAGAATGTGCCATCAGCAATATTTTGTCATTCCCCTCTTCCCTAATAATGGCAAGGGCAGTATCGAGGTCTGCAAAATACTCTTTCAAGCTTTTGCAGAAGAAAGGATTCTGGTTCGGCAGTATCGAGCGTCCGTACTTGCGGAGGTCCATAGCATAAAAGTTATAACCGTGGGCATTCACGCTGTCACCCAATTGTTTCTGAAAAAAATAGTCATTGTAGCCATGTATATACAAGATTGCCTGTTTGGTCTCCGGTAACTGTGGCTTCTTGACAAGCGTGCAGACGACTTTCCCCTCGTAGTCATCTGGCATCTGAATGGTCCGGCGCAGATAATTATCGCCCAGTATGTCCGGGACGTATTGAGCGTAAATTGTAGATATGAAGAGCAGTGATAAGATTGTAAAATATAGTTTTCGTGTCATATCGTTTTTAATTTCTTTATTATAACGCATTCGTCCTGATGTTTGTTGCAGATAACCGATTGCAAAGATATCGATTTTTATGAATTCGTATTGGTCGCTCCCAATAACCATTTGAATTGTTGGCTGAAACGGTCGCTATAATCTATAATCAAGGCGCATCCTGTTTACGGCCTGTTTTGGATAAGTGCATTTGTTGTTGACTGGTGAAATTAATCCGGCGGAATTTAGGTAATTTCATTGGTAGAAGCTATTTTTGCAATGTTAACGACATATGTACTTGTACTTGGAGAATCGGAGAAACATAGTAAATCCTTTTGAAATTAATTCGCAAATGAATTTTGGCGTCTTTTACAATGCGTACTACCAGCGTTTTGTAAGATATGCTTTCTATTATGTAAATGATTTGCAGGCGGCCGAGGATTTAACGCATGATGCTTTGTTGTACTATTGGGAGAATAAACATAAGTTGCCTGCCGATGCAGACGTCTTGGGATATATATTAGAGTCCGTCAAAAATAAATGCCTAAATTATCTGAAGCACATCCAGGTGGAAGTCGAATACAGCAAGAATCGTACAGAGTTGCATGACTGGGAAATCGTAACGCGTATCCAGACATTGGAAGACGAAAGCTACAGCACTATCTTTTCCAAAGATATAATGAAAATTGTCATGGAATCTTTGTCTGAATTGCCGGAACAGACTCGTCATATATTCGTATTGAATCGCCTGGAGTATAAATCAAGGAAAGAAATAGCGGTAACCTTAGGCGTTTCCCAACAAAAAGTAGACTATCATATCAATAAGGCCAATGACCATCTCCGCTTGAAACTGAAAGACTATATTCCCTTGCTATTGTTATTCTTGAATTAGGCATCTCTGAACTTCTCTCATGTGGTTGTAGTGTCGTTCATCATTCCCTGTGCCGTTTCCTGTGGACAAAGAAACCTTTTGTAATCTGTTTTCGACGTTATCGGGAGTATATATTGCGTTATCGTGTATATTCTCGGCATTGTTGTATATGTGTACGATCATGCCAAAAACAAACAATGCTTACATCGGCTTGGAAATACAACGTGTTGCCTAGATGGATTTGCGTCGTTGTTTTGAAGCGATAGTGAAGGTGTGGTTCATAAAAACAGGGGGCAATCGAAAAATTATTTGCTGATAAGCAAAAAAAGTCCTATTACGGTTGGGATTTTTCCTTGATGAGTTGCTCTATTTATAGATACAGGAAAAAAGAAACGATGCAAATAGATCAACATATACTTATTCGTTACTTTCTGAAGCAGGCTTCGGAAGAAGAAAAGGAGGTAATACGGCAGTGGATTGAAAGCAGCGAAGACAACCGCCGGCGTTTTATCCGGGAGCGGATTCGTTTTGATGCTTCCATTTTGGTAGACGAAGCTGCGGTTGAGCCTTCCACTAAAATTGCTTCCGGCAAGCGTTACCGGCTACATCCTGCATTGAATTGGTCTTTTAAAGTGGCCGCTTCGATTTTGATTTTATTGGGAAGTTTTTATCTGTATGATAATTACCGGATGGCTCGATTGGCACAGACTCTACAGTGTGTATATGTCCCGGCTGGCAACCGTACTAATATCCAGCTTCCAGATGGTACGAGTGTCTGGCTGAATGCCAACACGTCTCTCCGTTATCCGATGGCTTTTGCAGAAAATAGCCGGGAGATAATGTTGGACGGCGAAGCTTATTTTGAAGTGGCGAAAGATAAAAAGCCTTTTATTGTCAAAACGAGCAAATATGACGTGGAGGTGCTGGGGACAACTTTTAATGTCGAGGCTTACAAAGACAAGCCGAATTTCCGGACGATGCTCTATGAAGGTAAAGTCAAGCTCTATAATACGAAGAATCCGAAAGCAGTCTACCTTTCTCCGGGACAGACAGCGGAATTGATGGGTGAATCGTTGCGAGTCGTCCCAACAACGGCTCCTAACAGCTATCGTTGGAAAGACGGCCTGATCTATATCGAAGACAAGTCTTTTAATGCGATCATGGAACTGTTTGAAAAGTTCTATGATGTGCGGATCATAGTCAACAACAAAGCAGTGAAAGATTTGGGCTATCGTGGGAAACTTCGTATATCCGATGGGGTGGATCATGCTTTGCGTGTTTTGCAAAATGACTTCCCTTTTAAGTACAAATGGGATGAAGAGAGAAACATCATATATATTAACTAATAAAAACGGGAATGCCTATGGGAAAGGACACATGAGAAACACAAAAAAGAACCGGCAGTTGCGCCAACAACCACCGGCTCTCCAGTACATTTTTAATATACTTATTAATTTAAAATCAATCACAAAGGTATGAAAAAACTTTTTTTATCCGAGTCTTTGCCTAAAAAAGATTCGGGAAGAAAACAAATATGTAGAGTTATGAAGTTAACAGCGAGTTTTCTACTATTATGTTCATGTTTCGCTTTTGCCGGTCATGCAAATTCTCAAAATGCGGAAGTTAGTTTGAATAAGACTAAAGTCCAGTTACAGGAAATCCTGAATGAGATAGAAGAACAGACGGATTATCTGTTTATTTCAAACCGAGATGTAAATTTGAAACAGAAAGTATCTGTCAGTGCTAAAGATGAATCCGTCCAAGATGTCTTATCTGAAGTGTTGAAAAATACAGGGTTGACTTTTACTATTGAAGGTGTGAATATTATTTTGTCTCGGAGAGAGGAAAGTATCTATGCCATTCAACAACAAGTTAAAACTGTATCCGGAAAAATCGTGGATCAGAATGGAGAGCCAATTATCGGTGCGAATGTAGTTGAAAAGGGGACAACTAATGGAACGGTGACTGATATGGAAGGAAAGTTTTCTATTGATATTGCGTCGGGATCTACATTGATGATTTCTTATATAGGATATGTAGAGCAAATTATTCCGGTTACCGGAAAAGAAAGATTAGATATTGTTTTGAAAGAAGATTCTCAAAGTTTGGATGAGGTCGTTGTTGTCGGCTATGGTGTACAAAAAAAGAAATTGGTAACAGGAGCAACAGTTCAGGTGAAAGGAGATGATTTACAAAAATTGAATACAGTTAATCCTTTAGGAGCCTTACAAAGTCAAGCTCCTGGAGTTTCTATTGTTAAAAATTCAGGTGTTCCAGGTGAAGGATTTAAAATATCAGTACGAGGTATTGGTACAACAGGAAATTCAACACCTCTTTATATTGTTGATGGAGTTACAACAGGGAGTATAGATCATCTTAGTCCTGCAGATATAGAGTCTATAGATGTTTTGAAGGATGCTGCTTCTGCTGCGATTTATGGTGCTCGTGCTGCAAATGGAGTTGTATTAGTTGTTACTAAACAAGGAAAGAAAGGAAAAGCCTCGATTTCCTACGATGGATATGTTGGTATTCAAAATTTATATAAGAATGTCGAAACATTAAATGCTCAGGAGTTTGCGACAATTATGAACGAGGCTGCTGTTAACTCTGGTATGTCGGAATATGATTTTGAATCATTGGTTCCAGATTGGGATAAAATAAACACATAGCGGATTTGCAAATTTGAGCAAAGCGTAGCGAATTAGCTGAAAGAGCGTTCGTTACGCTTTGTTTTTCGATAGGACAGAGCCAACGGAAAGCCAACATGAAGCCAAACTGCGCAAGAGTTCAGTTACCACCTCATTACCCCCGTAACGGGTGCAGATTTCTTGCTAAGAAGTTCTTTTACTGCGTTTTGCGTCGATTTGCATAGCTGTCGGTAACTCACTATAAACTAATTTTGTAACCAAAAAAGGAGTGAGTTATGCGAAGTACATTCAAGGTCTTATTTTACGTGAAGAAAGGCAGCGAGAAACCCAATGGCAACCTGCCTTTGATGTGCCGCCTTACGGTGGACGGCGAGATTAAACAGTTCAGTTGCAAGATGGACATTCCCCTGCGGTTGTGGGACGTGAAGAATAACCGTGCTTCGGGCAAGAGCGTCGAAGCGCAGAAAATCAATCTTGCGGTGGATAAAATCCGAGTGGAGGTAAACCGCCGCTACCAAGAACTGATGCAGACGGACGGGTATGTTACCGCCGCCAAGTTGAAAGACACCTATCTCGGTATCGGCGTCAAGCAGGAAACCTTGCTAAAGCTCTTCGAGCAGCACAACGCCGAGTTTGCGAAGAAAGTCGGGCACAGCAGGGCGCAGGGGACATTCCGACGCTATCAGACGGTTTGCAGTCATATTCGGGAATTTCTGCCCCATACCTACAAACGGGAGGATATTCCGCTAAAGGAGTTGAACCTCACATTCATCAACGATTTCGAGTATTTCCTGCGCACGGAGAAGAAATGCCGTACCAATACCGTGTGGGGCTACATGATTGTGTTGAAACACATCGTTTCGATAGCGAGGAACGACGGGCGTTTGCCGTTCAATCCCTTTGCGGGATATATCAACTCTCCCGAAAGCGTGGATAGGGGCTACCTCACCCAAACGGAGATACAGACGCTCATGGACGCACCGATGAAGAACGCCACCCATGAACTTGTACGGGACTTGTTCGTCTTTTCGGTGTTCACGGGTTTGGCGTATTCGGACGTGAAGAACCTCACCGCCGACCGCCTGCAAACATTCTTCGACGGCAACCTGTGGATAATCACCCGAAGAAAGAAGACCAACACCGAATCAAACATCCGCCTTTTGGACGTTCCCAAGCGTATCATCGAAAAGTACAAGGGGCTGGCAAGGGACGGTCATGTTTTCCCCGTTCCGAGTAACGGAAGCTGCAACAAGATACTCAAAGATATAGGCAGACAATGCGGCTTCAAGGTACGTTTGACCTACCATGTGGCACGCCACACGAACGCCACGACCGTACTTCTGTCGCACGGCGTACCCATCGAAACGGTGAGCCGCCTTTTGGGACACACGAACATAAAAACCACCCAAATTTACGCCAAAATCACCGCCCAGAAGATAAGCCAAGACATGGAAACCTTGTCGCACAAGTTGGAGGAGATGGAGAAGAATATCTGCCGAGCCATTTAGTAACCTTAAAACTGCATACCGATGAAAGAAGAAAGGAATATCATCACGATAGACGAGCATGGCAATATCTCCCTGCCGACCGATATAGGCGCAACCGCCATGACCGAGTGGGAAATCTGCGAATTGTTCGGGGTTATCGCCCCAACGGTTCGGGCAGGGATAAAGGCACTCTGCAAAAGCGGAGTCTTGAAAGAGTACGGCATCGAACGCCTTGTCCGCCTATCGGACAGAAGCAGCATAGAGGTTTACGACTTCGAAACGATAGCCGCCCTCGCTTTCCGTGTCGAATCGTTCGGGGCGGCGAAAGTCCGCAAAGTGCTGTTGGAGAGAATAACGCACCGGCGAAAAGAGAAACAAGGCATCTTCTTTTCACTGAATATCACCGATACGGTAAGCCCGAAATATTTTGTATAGGTATATTGCCATTCATACATACTCACGCACCCGAAGAGCCTTTGTTTTCAGACTTGCTTCTTCGGGATTTTTGGTTCTTACATCCGTTTTTCAACCCTAACCCATTGAATTTTTTGTTTCGGAGCGTTTTATGCTCTGTTCTGCTGCGTTTTGCGTAACAGCCTATCCGATAATTGATTATATTTTTGTGGCTGACATTTTTCAAACTTAAATCAAGTGAATATGACAGCTGAAAAATCAAAAGACAGCCACCTACCGCCAACGGATAGCGGCATGGTGAAGGAAGAGTTTATCCGTGTCGGCACAACGCTCTACAAGATTGTGGAGCAGCCGAAACTGAACGGAGGGTATATAAAGAAACGCATCGCGTGGAACAACGAGACCCTGCGCCAAGACTACGGCAAAGACTATATCGGCAGCGTTCCCAAGTACGATGGCTTCTGCACCGTACCCGAACATATCGGCTACCGTCCCGTGGTCGGAAAGTTCCTTAACCTCTATGAACCGATAGACCATCAACCGAAAGAGGGGGATTTCTCGCACATCCAATCTTTGGTACATCACATCTTCGAAGAGCAATACGAGTTGGGTATGGACTATCTGCAACTGCTCTACCTGCAACCGATTCAGAAATTGCCTATTCTATTGTTGGTATCGGAAGAACGCAACACGGGCAAAAGCACCTTTCTGAATTTCCTGAAAGCCCTCTTTCAGAACAATGTGACTTTCAACACCAACGAGGATTTCCGCAGCCAGTTCAATTCCGACTGGGCAGGGAAACTCCTTATCGTGGTGGATGAAGTGTTGCTCAACCGCAGGGAGGACAGCGAGAGGTTGAAGAACCTCAGCACCACATTGTCTTACAAGGTGGAAGCCAAAGGCAAAGACCGTGACGAGATAGCGTTCTTTGCCAAGTTCGTGTTGTGTTCCAATAACGAGTATCTGCCCGTAATCATCGATGTAGGTGAAACACGCTATTGGGTACGCAAAATTAACCGCTTGCAATCCGATGATACCGATTTCCTGCAACAGTTGAAAGCGGAGATACCCGCCTTTCTCCATTTCCTAACCCACCGCCAATTATCCACCGAGAGGGAGAACCGAATGTGGTTCAACCCCTCATTGCTGCATACCGAAGCCTTGAAGAGGATTATCCGCAGTAACCGCAACCGGTTGGAGATAGAAATGTCAGAGTTGTTGCTCGACATTATGGCTGCCATGAAGACAGACAGCGTTTCATTCTGTCTTAACGACCTTATAGTACTATTGATGCACTCGCAGGTAAAGACGGAGAAACACCAAGTACGCAAGGTGGTGCAGGAGTGCTGGAAACTGACTCCTGCACCCAACGGGCTTACCTACACCACCTATCAAGGCAACTACAACCAAGGTTGCCATTATGAGCCGATAAGAAGAGTGGGACGCTTCTACACCGTCACAAGGGAGCAGCTTGAATCCTTATAACATTATCATTCTTCTGTTGAATTGTTGAATATGAGTATAAACATATTGATAATAAACGATATACATTCTCAACAAAATCTCAACAAGCCAAAAGAGAAGTTGAGAGACCATCGGCAACCGTTTGTGGATTTCTCTTTTGGTGAGTGGCTTGTTGAGAAGATGTTGAGAGGTTATGATTTTGTATATAAGCATATTACATCAACGATTCATCAAATCAACAAATTTTCATCAACCTTAAAACCGTATGTAATATGACAATCCAAGATGCAAAACAAATCAAGTTGGCAGATTATCTGCAAAGTCTGGGCTATATGCCCGTAAAGCAACAAGGCAAGAGCCTATGGTACAAATCACCACTGCGGGAAGAAACGGACGCATCGTTTAAAGTAAACGCCGAACTGAACCAATGGTATGACTTCGGTATCGGCAAGGGTGGAAACATCATCGCATTGGCAGCGGAACTGCATCACAGTGAGAATGTAGCCTATCTGTTGGAGTGCATCACCAAGCAAACACCGCACCTGCACGCCGCCAACCATACGCCATTCTCTTTGGGTCGGCAACCCGTTTCCGAACCGATGTACCGACACCTGCAAGTCACGGAATTATCCTCACCTGCACTGCTGTCTTATTTGCAGGAACGGAGGATAAATACCGAACTCGCCAAAAGAGAATGTAAGGAACTGCATTTCACGCATGGTGACAAGCGATACTTTGCCATCGGCTTCCCGAACATGGCAGGAGGATATGAGGTGCGCAACCGTTATTTCAAGGGATGCGCTGCCCCGAAAGACATCACCCATATCCGACAGAGTGGAGAACCACGTGGAATGTGTTATCTGTTCGAGGGCTTCATGGACTACCTGTCGTTCCTTACCATCCGAGTGAAGAACAATCCGCAATACCCCCGATTGGACACGCAGGACTATATCATACTGAACTCCGTTTCCAATCTTACGAAAGCGGAAAACTTGTTGACAACCTATACCCGAATCGGCTGTTTCCTTGACAACGACACGGCAGGACAGACAGCTTGTAAGCACCTGCAAGCAAAGTTCGGTGAACGGCTGCTTGACAAGTCGCTGTACTATCGTGAGTATAACGACTTGAACGACTATCTGTGCGGCAAGTCCTTGTCCCAATCGGCAGAGCCGATGAAGCAGGAGCGGCAAGTCCAATCCGCAAGACGGATGATGCAGCCACCGAAAAAACGAGGGCTGAAGATGTAGGGAGGGTGAACGCTTGCAGCCGCACGGATATTTGCCAACGGAAAATACCATAGCTTATTAGGGAATTTTCCGAGCCGCAATACTCCGTATCGCTGAAAATTCCCCAATAAGGCAAGGGGCAAGCCCCTCTGCACACCCCATCGGGAACGGCTCTTTGCCGCCCCCGAAGATAGTCAAATTTATTGTTTCACAAGCTGAAAAAGAAAGGAATATATATGGGTTTCGTAGTATTGCACATGGAAAAGGCGCACGGCAGCGACAGCGGAACGACCGCCCATATCGAGCGCTTTATCATCCCGAAGAACGCTGACCCGACACGCACACACTTAAACCGGAAACTCGTTGCGTACCCCGACGGGATAAAAGACCGTTCAGCAGCTATCGGGCGGAGATTGGAGGAAGCAGGGCTGACACGCAAAATCGGCAACAACCAAGTGAGGGCAATCCGCATCAACGTGTCGGGAAGCCCCGAAGACATGAAGCGGATAGAGGAAGAGGGACGGTTGGACGAGTGGTGCGCCGACAATATGAAATACTTCGCCGACACGTTCGGAAAGAAGAATATCGTGGCGGCGCACCTGCATCGGGACGAGGAAACGCCGCACATACACGTTACACTCGTCCCCATCGTCAAGGGAGAACGCAAGCGCAGGAAAAGGGAAGAGCAGGCGAAGAAACGCTACCGAAAGAAGCCGACCGATACCGTAAGGCTATGCGCCGATGATATTATGACACGGCTGAAACTGAAGTCCTACCAAGACACCTATGCCGAAGCGATGGCGAAATACGGACTGCAAAGAGGTATCGATGGTTCGGAAGCACGCCACAAGTCCACGGGGCTGTATTACCGAGACATGAAGAAACTCGCAGACGACCTCAAAGCGGAGGTCGTGGAGTTGCAGGAACAGAAAGAAACCGCGCAAGAGGAACTCAAACGGGCGAAAAAAGAAATACAGACCGAGAAGCTGAAAGGGGCAGCGACCACCGCAGCCGCCAATATCGCCGAAAGCGTCGGTTCTCTTTTCGGCAGCAACAAGGTCAAGACGTTGGAAAGGGAGAACACCGCCCTGCATCAGGAGGTAGCCACGCACGGGGAAACCATCGAAGCCCTGCAAGACAGAATACAGACCATGCAGACCGACCACAGCCGACAAATGGCGGCGATAGAGCAGAAGCACCGCAGGGAGATAGCGGACAAGGAAGCAAAGCACAAGGAGGATATATCGTTTCTGAAAGCGGTAATCGCAAAGGTGGCGGCATGGTTCCCCTATTTCCGTGAAATGCTTCGTATTGAAAACCTCTGCCGCCTTGTCGGGTTCAGCGACGGACAGACCGCAACGCTCATCAAGGGTAAGCCGTTGGAGTATGCAGGGGAACTCTATTCGGAGGAACACAAGCGGAAATTCACAACCGAAAAGGCAGGCTTCCAAGTGGTGAAGGACCCAACGGACAAAGCAAAATTAGCTCTTTGTATCGACGGGCAAACGATTGGCGATTGGTTCAAGGAGCAATTCGAGAAGATTAGACAGAATATACACCCACCAGTACTGCCGCAAAGGAAAGGCAGGGGAATGAAGCTATAGCCATTTATTTCACTGAAAAACAATAAAAAGTGCCGTTCATCATTCCACATGAACGGCACTTTTAGTAATTTTGCCCCTTGAAATTTGTTTTATATATAAGATGATTTACAAGATGAATATCAATGATATAATAAATAGCATCTACAGATTACCTCAAACTTCCCTCGATACATTGGTTGCCTCTATATCGGAAGTGGAATATCCTAAAAATTTTCATTTGCATCGGGAAAATAAAAAGGAGACCAAGTCCTATTTCATAAAGAAAGGAATCGTCCGGGCATATACCCATAAAGACGACAAAGAGGTTACATTCTGGCTCGGTCAGGAGGGAGACCTTATATTTCCTTTACAGACTCTTTTTGCAGGGTTGGGAGAATATGCCACGGTGGAACTTCTGGAAGATTGTGTTTTGTATGAAATCGATTTGGAACGGTTGCAGGATTTATATCTGAACGACATACATATCGCCAACTGGGGACGCCGGTATGCGGAATGTGCTTGTATCAAATCGGAAAAATTGTTTATAGCACGACAATTTAAGACTTCATTGGAGAGGTATCAGGAACTTATAAATGAATATCCCGACATTATACAACGGGTTCAATTAGGTATAATCGCCTCTTATCTGGGTATTTCCCAAGTCAATTTGAGCCGTATCAGAGCCCAAATAAGATAAATTTATCAAATGTAAAATCGGTTTTTAAAACATGTAAAGAAGAAACAGCTCCCGAATACCGAAATTTGCATTCCAAAAAATAAAAGTTATGAATTGGTTTCTTTTAGTGGTATCCGGGTGCATCGAACTCGTTTTTACCTTTTGCCTGAGCAAAGTAAGTAAGACATCAGGTATTGAGCAAAGTTTGTGGTGCATCGGCACAGCAAGTGCTATTGCACTTAGTTTATACATCGTAACAAAAGTACTGAAAACATTGCCTATCGGAACGGCCTATGCCGTTTGGACGGGTATCGGCGCGGTCGGTACGGTTCTGATAGGCATCCTCTTTTTTAAGGAGCCTGTAAGTTTCGGGAGGCTTTTCTTTATCTTTACGCTGATAGTATCTATCATAGGGCTAAAGGTCGTATCTTCATGAATGATAATAAATTAAATAATATGACGCAACAAAGCTTTCCATTGTATGAAGAGGCTGGCTCTATTCTTAAAAAGAGAGATAAGAAGTTGGCTTGGCTGATGGATCAGATAGGGCCACTTTCTCATGCTGACCTCAAAGATGATTTCCGCTTCTTCATAGAGCAGGTTATAGGACAGATGCTTTCTATCCAAGTAGCCGATGTGATGACAGGACGATTAGCAGACCTCTGTCGGGGAGAAATAACGGTCAATACGATATGTGCGCTGTCTGTCGATGAATTGAAAAAGATAGGCATTTCCTTGAGAAAAGCGGAGTGTATCCGACAAATAGCGTTCATGGTGGGAAACGGCAGTCTCGATTTCGGAAAACTCAAAGAACTTTCCGATGCGGAGATTATCAAGTCCCTAACGGCTATCAAGGGCATAGGGAATTGGACAGCCAAAATGTATCTCTATAAAATCAATCGCCCCGACGTGCTTCCATACGAGGATGCCACCTTTTTGGCAGCTTATAAGTGGCTTTACCGTACTCGGAATGTGAAACCGGAAACGGTCAAACGGCGTTGCCAAAAATGGTCGCCATACTCTTCCATAGCCGCTATGTATTTATACACTGCATTCGATAGGAAGTTAATCGCAACAGAGTCGCCTAAATTGAAAGAGTTATAAAATGGTTCAGTTATCTGCACAGGTACATAAGTTGATAGACGAACTGGATGAAGCAGACGACAGCCAGACGGCTTTTCGTTCCAAATCGAACAGAATAGGATGCGTGGGGTCTGATTTTTTTATAGGCATTAAAGTTGCGGAAATAAAGAAAGTAGCCGAACGGTACGTCAATATCTGTTTGGATGAAATAGAACAGTTGCTCTTGTCGGAAGTACATGAACATCGAATGTGTGCGCTTATCATACTCAAAAAACGGTTCAAACAGGGAGACGAATATGAACGGGCGGAGATTTTCGAGTTCTACATCAACCACAGGAACTGTATAAACGATTGGGATTTGATAGACAGTTCATCTCCCTACATCGTGGGCGAATACCTGCATGATAAACCGTGCGACGTGTTGTACCGATTGGCCGAAAGCGAGTCGCCTTGGGACAACCGTATCGCAATGATGGCTACATACACGTTTATACATAACGGTAATGTCGAAGACACATTTCGTCTTGCTCTCTTATTGATGAGAAGCCCTCACGCTCTGGTGCAAAAATCCGTAGGATGGATGTTGCATGAAGCGGGTAAATACGACCCCATTCGGCTCAGTCTCTTTATTGATAAATACCGGCAAGAAATGTCTCGTGTCATGCTTCGTATTGCCGCCAGCGCCTTTCCAAAAGAGAAACGTAAAGAATGGATGCTGCTTTGACATGAAAATGACAAAGCAGCATTTAATTTATATTCAAATTCTTGTGTCTATATATTGGGGATTTCAAAAAAGATATTACATTTGCAACTGAAAGAGTTATTTGACAGCATAGCAACGCAAATTGCTGAAATTCGCACGGTTGCTAAATCGTTACTTCTATTTCTCAAATACTCCGCTAAAAGTTTATTCTTCAATCGGTTAAGTCAAACCGATGAAAATCTAAAATACAAAATGGAACATGGAATGGAACCAATTGGCTTGAAGAGCTGAAAAATAAAAATGCATTTACACAAAATCATGCGTTGGGTATAACGGGTGGTACTGAACAATCTGTTTATTCATTAGGTTTATCTTATACATCTCAAGAAGGTGTTTTAGGGCAACCTGCAACACCACAATATAGTAGATACACTTTCCGGATAAATACAGAACATGTGCTGATAAAAGGAAAATCTTTCGATATTTTGAAGTTTGGAGAAAATTTGAATTATTCACATGTTACGAAAGAATCAATGAGAGGTGGTGGTGACTATTTATTCATGGCAATGAAAACAAGTCCATTTCTCCCTGTGTATGATGAAAAAGGTGATTTTCATTACGCGATACCTTGGAATCCTTTTGATTCTAATCCTGTAGGGATTAATTATTACAAAAACAGTGGTAATATAAATAAAACTAACTATTTGAGAGGAAATGCCTATATGGTTTTACAGCCGATAAAAGGATTAACTTGGAGAAGTTCTTTTGGTATTGATATGAGTGCATCTTCTTATCGGAGTTTTGTTCCTGTCTATAATTTGTCTACACTAGATGATGGATATCAGACTGAAAATGAAGTTAATCAAAATATGTCGGTTGGCTTGAAGTGGCTTTTTGAAAACACAGTAAACTACGAAACATTGATTAATGAAACACATAATTTAAATGTATTATTGGGAACTTCTGCAGAGAAATCAGGGATAGGAGAAAGTTTGAGTGGAAAGAATGTAAATTCAATATTTGATGATTTTAAGCATGGATACTTAGATAATACAAAAAATATTTACTCTGATAAAACAGCGTTATATGGTAGTCCTTGGGAGCAGGGTAGACTATTGTCTTTCTTCGGCAGAATTAATTATGACTACAAGGAAAAGTATATGGCTACAGTAGTGATGAGAGCCGATGCTTCTTCTAATTTTGCTCCAAATAAAAGATGGGGATATTTTCCGTCTGTTTCTGCCGGTTGGGTCGTATCTAATGAATCATTTATGGAAGATGTTTCATCTTGGTTGGATTTTTTTAAATTAAGAGCTAGTTGGGGGCAAAATGGTAATCAAGCAATCTCACCATTTCAATATTTATCAACAATTGCTTTTGATACTGGATATTTTCCGGGTTTAGAAAAAACGAATTGGACTACAGCTGCTTATCCTAATATAATGGCGAATCCTGATGTTACTTGGGAAACATCGGAACAGACAGATATAGGGTTTGACTCACGTTTTTTTAATAGTCGATTCGGATTTACTTTTGATTGGTATAATAAAACGACAAAAGATTGGTTGGTACAAGCTCCTATTTTAGGAATTATGGGTACTGGTGCACCATACATAAATGGTGGAGATGTAAGAAATAGAGGATGGGAAGTCGCTTTGTCGTGGAGAGATAATATTCGTGATTTTTCTTATGGAGCGAGTTTGAATTTTGCTCACAATGATAATGAAGTTCTTCGTATTGCGAATAGTGAAGGAATTATTCATGGCCCATCTAATATTCTAGCAAATGGAACGGCAGAACTGTATAGAGCAGAAGAAGGATTCCCTTTAGGTTATTTTTGGGGGTATAAGACCGGTGGAGTTTTTCAAAATCAACAGCAGATTGATAATTATGTGAATAGTAAAGGTGAAAAAATAATGCCTGATGCTGTTCCCGGGGATCTGATTTTTGTTAATCAAAATGATGATAATGTAATTGATGATGGAGATAAGATTATGATAGGGGATCCTAATCCAGATTTTATTTTTAGCTTCTCTTTTAATTTGGGATATAAAGGTTTTGATTTAAATATGACCTCAAATGGTGTATTGGGGAATCAAATAGCAAAATCATATCGTCGATTTGCTGACAGACCTCATGAGAATTACACTAAAGATATTTTAGGGCGTTGGCATGGAGAAGGAACATCCAATACGATTCCATGAGTTAATATGGCGACTCATATTAATGATACTTATGTGTCTGATCGTTATATAGAAGATGGTGATTATTGGAGAATAAGTAATCTTACTGTTGGATATGACTTTAAGTATTTGTGGAAAAAATTGCCATTGAATCAGGCTCGGCTATATGTAACTGGGCAAAATATATTGACTGTTACCGGTTATTCAGGTTTTGATCCAGAGGTTGGAAATGGAAATAATTGGGCAGGAGGTATAGATAATGGTTTTTATCCAGCTCCAATGTCTTTTTTAATTGGTGTTTCACTTAAATATTAAACGTATTGTTATGAAAAAGATAAATATAAGTATATTGATAATTAGCATTTGGATGCTCTTTTCTTGTTCGGATTTTTTAGATACAGAAGATTTGACGCAAAAAAATTCGTCTAACTTCCCTCAGACATCTGAAGATGTGTTTTCTTCATTATTGTCTGCATATGCTGCAATAGGAGAAATAAAAGATCCTTATTGGCAAACATTCTTTTTGCTTGCAGAAACCATGTCTGATGATCGTTTTGGAGGGGGAAGTACTGTAGATAGGATGATTTTAGCGGTGAATGAATATAAGAAAAGTCAGGATAATATGTATTCGGGTATATGGAGTAAATATTATCGGGGAATTTATAGAACACATTTTACTTTAGAGAGCATTGATAGAGTTGTTTGGGAAAGTGAAGAACAAAAGAATAAAATCTTGGGACAAGCTTATTTTTTAAGAGCATATATGTATTTTGATTTATGTCGGTTGTTTGGAACGGTTCCCTTAGTGTTATCAACTCAAGTAGAATCTCTTCCTAAAGCTTCACCAGAAGAGTTATATGGTTGTATTTTTTCGGATCTGAAAAAAGCGATAGAGTTATTGCCTTCGACTAGTTTAGCAAATATCCAAGACACGGAAAAATCTTTGGCTACGAAATGGGCTGCTCAAGCATTATTGGCCCGGGTTTATCTGTTTTATAGTGGTTATTATAAAAATTCATCAATAGAATTATCAGATCAAACCGTTTTGGATAAAGAATATGTGATTCGTAATATTGATGATTGTATTGCAAATAGTGGACATGGATTAATCTCTGATTTTAGGAACCTTTGGCCTTATTCATTATCTAATAAGGAATATGGTTATGCAAAAAATAACCAATTAGAATGGATTGGTGAAAACGGAGATAATGTGGAAACTGTTTTTGCATGGAAATATTCAACATTGCTGTGGAAAGGATTTAGTAATAAAATTAATTTGTATTTTGGTATTAAAGGACAAGATCAGATCCCGTTTGGAAAAGGATGGGGTTTTGGGACTGTTAATCCTCAATTGTATGAACAGTGGCCGGATGATGATATAAGAAAGAAAGCATCTATTTATTATGTTGATGATCCGGAAGAAGGTACTACTGGCTTTATCTGGAATGGAGAAAATAATCAACAGGAAACAGGATATTGGCAAAAAAATATATGCCGATTAATGTACGAAATGCGGAAGGAAATATAGTGAATTATAGTTGTGAAATGTATGGGGCAACTACTAATTTTCAAGAAAATAATACGCAAGATCTTGTTGTTATACGTTTTGCTGATGTTTTATTGATGGGTGCAGAATTGGGGTCTGTTCATGCACAGAAATATCTGGATCAAGTACGAAAAAGAGTGGGATTACCCTCTGTCCCAGTAACATTGGATAATATTAAAAAAGAAAGAAGATATGAACTGGCTTTTGAAGGTGTTCGATATTATGATTTGTTGCGTTGGGGAGATGCAGAGAAGGAAATTAATAAAATAGTGGATGTGCCTGCTCGGACGATGAATGTTCCGATAAAGGTAACGGTTAAGTTTAGACCGGAAACAGGTGGTTTTTTGCCTATTCCTGAAAATGAAATTTTACTTTCAAATGGAGTATTGGTGCAAAATCCGGGATGGACAGGTACAGATGCTTTGTATTAATATTTGGATATAAATAATAAAACTTCATCCGACTAGGGTACATTTTGAATCTTAGACCGGATGAAGTTTTGGTACATAAACAATAAAATTTAATACCATGGTTAATCGACGAACATTTATAAAGCAGTGCATAGCATTATATGGGAGTTTGCTGTTAATACCTGCTTGTAAAAATGGGACAGGGAGGCTACAATATCGTTGTTTCTCAATTGATGAGGGCGAATGTCTGGGAGCTATTTGTGAACAGTTTGTTCCAACCGATGAGTATATAGGGGCGAAAGAAGCAGGAGTTGTTAATTTTATAGATAAACTGCTCTATCAGCGTTTCCCTGAGTTGGAACAGGATTATAAGAGTGGCATTCAAGCTCTGGAAAAATATAGTATGGAGACATTCCGGAAAACTTTTGTGGATTTGTCTTGGGAAGAGCAATATGCCGTACTACAGAAAATGGAACGTAATGAACTTCCCGAAATATATTGGAAAGATATTCCGCAGAGAAAATTCTTTGATATGGTTTTACGGAATACGATGCAAGGGTTTTATGGGCCGCCTCGACATGGAGGAAACAAGGATTATGTGAGTTATCATATGATGAGATTGGATTACCCATTGTTAATTGGACAGAATAGATATGAGTAAAATACAGAAAAGAGCAATTGTGATTGGAGCTGGAGCCGGTGGAGGTGTCGTGGCAAAGGAATTGGCTGTAAATGGCATATATGTGACTGTTTTTGAACGGGGAGGATGGCCTGTTTATGATGAACATATTAATGACGAACTAATTTCGCAGCGTGTACAAGATTTGGGCTCGGCTTTTGGACCGGATTGGAAGAAAAATCCTCGTGTTGTGGTAAGTAGTGATGGTAGTAAGAGTATTGTGACGCCCCAAAATGGAGGTTATAATCATGTGGCTGCTTGTGTCGGGTCGGGTACAGTCTCTTATGGCGCGATGGCTTGGCGTTTTATGCCGGAAGATTTTCGCCTGAAGTCAGAGTATGGGGAAGTGGAAGGCTCAACTATGGTTGATTGGCCGATTACTTATGAAGAGCTTGCTCCTTATTATAGTAAGGCAGAGCGTGAAGTTGGTGTCTCAGGAGATATGTCTGAAAATCCTTTTGCTCCTAATCGGTATGAGCCGTATCCAATGCCTGCTTTTGAATATAATAAGGATGGACGGATAATTGCAGAGACATGTAAAAGAATGGGGCTTCATCCTTTTCCTATTCCTATGCTCCGTAACTCGGTCGCTTATAATGGGCGGGCTGCCTGTATTCGGAACAGAACTTGTTGTGGATATGCTTGTCCGGTAAATGCAAAGAATGGGACTCACAATACGGTTATTCCAGTAGCGATGCAAACGGGAAATTGTGAGGTGAGGACAAATTGTTTTGTCTTTAAAATTCATACGGATGATAAACATCGTGCTGTAGCGGTTTCCTATTTTGATGAAAATAACAAAGAGTGTATGATGGAAGCGGATATAATTGTTGTTGCAGCTTCTGCTACTGAAACAGCTCGGCTTTTGCTTAATTCAAAATCTACAAAATTTCCAAATGGTATTGGTAACAATAATGATTGGGTGGGGCGTAATTTGCAGGGACATGCCTATTGCGGTGCCAAAGGGCTGTTTGATTTTGATATCATGGATTTACAAGGGCCTGGGGCAACGGTTGCAATAATGGATTACAGTCATCATAATGATGGTATTGTTGGAGGGGGGATTTTAGCAAATGAATTTTATCAGATGCCATATGCTTTTTCGAGCAATCGACCTCCTGAATATCCTCGTTGGGGATTGGAACATAAAAAATATCAGCGAGAAAATTATTATCGTGTCGAGTGTTTTCAGGGGCCAATTCAAGAAATTCCGAATTTTGATATGCGTGTAACGGTTGATGATACGGTGAAAGACTTTTGGGGGATTCCTGTGGTTGCCATATCTGGGGCACGTCATCCGATCGATCAGAAGCATGTGGAGTTTCTTTCTGCCAGGGCGGAGGAGATATTGAGGGAAGCAGGGGCGAAGTTGGTTTGGAAACAAGGGAGTGGACATGGGCAGACCGGTGGACAGCATCAGGCTGGTACTTGCCGTATGGGGAATGATCCGGCCACTTCTGTAGTAGATAAATATTGCAGGGTTCATGATCTGGATAATTTGTATATAGCGGATGGTAGTGTGTTGGTGAATAACGGAGGCTTTAATCCAGTGCTAACCATTATGGCGTTGGCGTTTCGGACAGGTGAACATATAGTTAAACAATGGACGGAAGGAGGTCAAGCATGAAAACACGTTATTGGATAGGGCTGGTTATGGCAGGAGGAATTATAGCGGGGCTTGCCGGTTATAAAGTATATGTTTCTTTGGATCCGGATCTGACTTGTGCTCAGTGTCATGAAGTGACGTCCGCTTGTCAGTTATGGAAAAGTTCCGCTCATTCGGATGTTCGTTGCGTGGACTGTCATGGAACGGCTTTGAGTGGCGGCATAAAAGGGCTTGCTGAAAAGACGGGTATGATATATAGTCATTTTACTAAAAAACAGACGAATGAAGATGTCAGTCTGAATGAAGAGCAGGTGTTGGCTGTTGCTGACCGTTGTGCTGTTTGTCATCAGGCAGAACAGGCTGCTTGGGAATCAGGGGCACATTCGACTACCTATAAGGATATTTTTATGGATGTCGAGCATAACCGGATGGAGAAGCCTTACTGGGATTGCTTTCGTTGTCATGGTATGCATTATGACGGGACGATTCATGATTTGATGTCCTTGGAAGGAAAGGCTGAAGATTGGCATCTGAAAAATGCTTCGCAGGCAGATCGTCCGGCTATGACTTGTCTGGCTTGCCATCAGGTACATGCCGAGCAACCTCAGAATAAACCATATGTCGCAAAGAATGAGAAAGAGCGTGCTGTCTCTTTGACAGATACGAGGTCTCCTGCTACTGCTTTGTATATGCGTTCGGAAAAACGACATTTGCCATCTGATAAATTATATCAAACTACGATGTTTGATAAAGACTCAGTCGTGAAAGTTTCGGATGATCCGAATGCGTGGCTCTGTATGCAATGCCATGCACCTAATAATCGTCGTGAAGTCGGTTCCGAAGACGATAAGACGCCGACCGGATTGTATGAAGGAATGAGCTGTCTGGATTGCCATAACCCTCATTCGAACCAGTTGAAGAACAATTATCGCAATGTCCATCTGAAAAAATGAAACCTTGATAAGTTCTAAATGCTTGTTATAAGCAGATATAGATTAAAAAGATAGGGATTTGTTTGCAGAATAAAAAAAAGTCCCTACCTTTGCACCGCAAAAATATTTAGTAATAACAATACAAAACAGCGTTTTATGAACAATTACGAAACCGTTTTCATTTTGACTCCCGTTTTGTCTGACGCTCAGATGAAGGAAGCGGTAGAAAAATTCACGAACCTCCTGAAAGAACAGGGTGCTGAAATCGTGAACGAAGAAAATTGGGGTTTGCGCAAATTAGCTTATCCTATCGACAAGAAAACAACAGGCTTCTACCAGTTGGTTGAATTCAAGGCAAATCCGGAAACAATCGCTACACTGGAAATTAACTTCCGTCGTGACGAACGTGTGATTCGCTTCCTGACTTTCCGCCAGGACAAATATGCAGCAGAATATGCAGCAAAGAGAAGAAGTTTGAAATCATCTAAAGAAACAGTAAAGGAGAATTAATCATGGCAGCAACTCAATCAGAAATCAGATATTTGACTCCGCCTTCAGTAGACGTTAAAAAGAAAAAATATTGCCGTTTCAAAAAGAATGGCATCAAGTATATCGATTACAAAGATCCTGAATTCTTGAAGAAATTCCTGAACGAACAGGGTAAGATTCTTCCGCGTCGTATCACTGGTACTTCTTTAAAATTCCAGCGTCGTGTCGCTCAGGCTGTTAAAAGAGCTCGTCATTTGGCGTTGCTTCCTTACGTAACCGATTTAATGAAATAATAAAAAGAGAGGAGACAGAATATGCAAGTTATTTTGAAAGAAGACGTAATCAACTTAGGTTACAAGGACGATATCGTAACGGTTAAAGACGGTTACGGACGTAACTTTCTAATCCCCACGGGTAAAGCAGTTATCGCATCTGAGTCTGCAAAGAAAGTATTGGCTGAAAACTTGAAACAACGTGCTCACAAGTTGGCTAAGATCAAAGAAGATGCTCAGGCTTTGGCTGCTAAGTTGGAAGGCGTTGCCCTGACAATCGGTGCTAAGACAAGCTCTACAGGTACGATCTTCGGTTCTGTAACGAATATCCAAGTGGCTGATGCATTGGCAAAAGCCGGTTTCGAAGTAGACCGTAAGATTATCTATATCAAGGAATCTGTTAAGGAAGTTGGCAATTACAAAGCTACCTTGAAACTTCACAAAGAAGTATCGGTAGAAGTTCCTTTTGAAGTAGTTTCTGAATAATCCTATACCGGATCTATAAAATGGAAAGGGCGATTCCTTGCGAATTGCCCTTTTTTTATTTCAGATCAGCCCAGTTTAACTCATCAAAAAACATTACATTTGTCCCGAATTTGCAAGAAATTTTTAAAGTGGTAAAAAGAACTTTTCTATATATCAATTTGGTGATAGCCCTGTTTTTTGTTTTACCTGTGTCGCAGGCAAAGGAAAAGACGTTTACGGTGGTGATCGATGCCGGGCATGGGGGGAAAGACCCTGGTGCGCGTGGTTCGTCCATCAATGAAAAGGCTATTAATCTGGCGGTAGCTCTTAGGCTCGGTAGCCTGATATCGGAAAAGCATGATGATGTGAAAGTCATTTATACACGCAAAACGGATGTCTTCATCGAATTGGACGAGAGAGCGAATATCGCCAACCGGAATAAGGCGGACCTGTTTATCTCCATTCATACGAATGCGGTGAAGAGAGGCAGTTCCGTATCGGGAACGGAGACTTATACATTAGGTTTGGCCCGTACGGATGAGAATCTGGAAGTCGCTATGCGCGAAAACTCAGCAATCCTTTTGGAAGATAATTATCTGCAGAAGTATGAAGGTTTCGATCCGACTTCTTCCGAATCGTATATTATTTTCGAATTTATGCAGAATAAGCATATGGAGCAGAGCATTAGCCTGGCTTCGGAGGTGCAGAAATGTTTTGCTTCGGCCAAGCGTAATAACAGGGGAGTGCGGCAGGCGGGTTTCCTTGTGCTGCGTAAGACGAGCATGCCGAGTATTCTTGTGGAATTAGGGTATATCTCGAATCCTGCGGAAGAACGCTTCATGAGAACGAAGGAAGGGCAAAACAAACTGGCAACCGCCATTTATAATGCTTTTACAAAATATAAGTGGGAGTATGACCGCAAGCGCGGTGCGTTGGCGGGAAATGCAAGTGCTGCTCCTATATTGGAGGTTGCAGATAATATTGATGATAATCAACCGATTTCTGCGCCTCCTGGAAGCGAAGAGTATATTCGCCAAAAGAACAAGATGGAGGAGTCCAACCAGAGTCGCGTGTCCAAGTCGGCAGTCTCCGCGAAGCAAGCGGGTCGGGTTAAAAAGGGGCAAATGATTTATAAAATACAAATACTTACCTCGGATAAAAAACTTTCTTCCGGTTCTAAATTGTTTAAAGGATATAAGAATGTCGATTACTTTATTGAGAAAGGCATTTACAAGTATACATACGGCGAGACGACAAGTTTCGATTCTATCCGCAAGTTGCGCCGGCAGGTAGCGAAAGATTTTAAGGACGCTTTTATAGTCGCCTTTAAAGATGGAAAGAAAGTGAAATATTGATAGTAACAGAATTTATATTTATATATACAGAGAAGAAATGAAAAATGTATTCACCAAAGAAGCAAAGATCGGACTTGTGTCTATAGTCAGTCTGGCATTGCTATATTTAGGAATTAATTATTTGAAAGGGATCAATCTGTTTAAACCGACAAATCATTATGTGGTGGCTTGTACGAATGTAAAGGGAGTGACGGTTTCGAGTCCTGTATTTGTAGAAGGTTTTAAAGTCGGTCTGGTGCGTGAGATAGTTTATGACTATGATGCCGTCGATAAGATTTCGATCGATATCAGCCTGGAGGACCACATGAAAATTAATAAAGGCAGTTATATCACGATTGTAAACAGCTTCCTCGGTGGCGGTGAATTGTATATCCATCTGAACAAGTATGTGGACGACTATCTGAAACCCGGTGATACGATCGAGGGGCGGATGGAGTCGGATATGATGCAATCCGTGCAGGAAAAGATTCTCCCGCAGGTGGAACTGCTCTTGCCGAAGATCGATTCGATTCTGGGCGGTTTGCAAACGCTGGTAAATCATCCGGCATTGGCCCAGTCTTTGAATAATATAGAGACAACGACTAATAGTCTGGCTGTTTCTTCCCGCCAGCTCAACCAGATGCTAAGCAAGGATGTGCCGGGCATTATGAGCGATCTGAAGGTCATCACCGGAAACTTTTCCGATGTCAGCACGGATTTGAAAAAACTGGATCTGGCAACGACCGTGAATGCGGTGAATGCAACATTGGATAACGTGGAACAGATGACGCGTAAGCTGAACTCAAAGGATAATAGTATGGGACTCCTGTTGAATGACCGTGCTCTTTACGATAACCTGAACAGTACGGCAGACAATGCCTCCAAGCTTTTGCTCGATTTGAGGCAGAACCCCAAAAGATATGTACATTTTTCTGTATTTTAAGATTGCATAAGATTTGTTGTACAAATCTGTTTATTTAGAATTATTCCAATTAAACGAAAAAATATAAAATACAGAAGCTTGACTTCTATAAGGCCTTTAGATTGAGAAGTATAACTGGATCGAAAGGCCTTTTTTGAAGTCGGTTGCCAGAGATGGCAAGGAGCTAAAGAATGCTCTTAAACAAAGGTTTTCTGTGATTCTGATATTTTAAAATAAAGATATTCAGATTGTTGGAATTAACTGCCTGACAATAAACGGGATATTGAACAATCAAAAGTTCCAAACAAAATGATACTTTTTTTTTCGGAATTAATTTCTAAACTTTGTAGTCGTAAAAATAAAAATTGAAGTTGTAAGTAGAGTTGGGAGAGTAAAAAATCATGCAGACTGAATATCAAACTTTGTGGAATAAATGCCTCGCAGTCATTAAGGACATTGTCCCTGAGGCCGCTTTTAACACATGGTTCAAGCCTATCATACCATTATCATACGAGGATAATAAATTTACGATTCAAGTACCCAGCCAGTTCTTTTACGAGTATCTGGAAGAGAAGTATGTGAACGTATTGAAAGTTACTTTATATCGTGTGATAGGACAGGGTACGATATTGAACTATCGTATCAAAGTCGTTGATAAGGTAAAGGAAGATGGCATGATTACTTTACCTACCGGTAATGACGCTCCCCGTACCGGTAAGAAAAGTGCGGATATCCCTTCTCTATTCGAGTCTAAAGCTCGTCAGGATTGGGATTCTCATTTGAACCCTAAATACAACTTCGACAATTATTTTGAAGGGACAAGCAATCGTCTGGTCCGTTCTTCGAGCGAGGCTATCGCACAGGAACCGGGAAAGACCTTTAACCCGATGTTTGTATTCGGGGCGTCCGGTGTGGGAAAGACCCACTTATGCCATGCGATCGGTAACCGCATTCAGGAGATCCATCCGGAAAAGAAGGTGCTGTATATATCAGCCCACCTTTTTACCGTACAATATACGGAAGCCATCCGGAAAAATACGACAAATGATTTCATGTATTTTTATCAAGGCGTGGATGTGCTGATTCTGGACGATATCCAGGAACTGATCGGTAAAGATAAGACACAGAATACATTTTTCCATATATTCAATCACTTGCATCTGCTGGGCAAACAGTTGATCCTTACTTCCGATAAAGCTCCCGTCGATTTGCAGGGAATGGAGGAACGTTTGATTACCCGTTTGAAATGGGGGCTGACGGCAGAGCTGGATCGCCCGGATTTGGATTTGCGCAAGAAAATCCTGAAGAATAAGATCAGCCATGACGGTGTGGTGATTCCGGATGACGTGTTCAATTTTATTGCAAGCAACGTGACGGAGAATGTACGCGATGTGGAAGGTATCGTTGCGTCCTTGCTGGCTTATTCTACGGCGTTCAACCGGATGATCGACCTGCCATTGACCAAACAGGTGGTGAGCCGCGTCGTGAAACTGGAAAAGAAGCAGGTGTCTGTGGAATCGATTCAGGATGTAGTCTGTAAATACTATAATCTGGAACTGGCCGCTATCCAGACCAACTCACGCAAGCGGGAAATCGTGCAGGCACGTCAGGTTACGATGTACCTGGCGAAGAAGTATACCGACAGTTCTTTTTCTCATATCGGGAAGATCGTCGGGAAGCGTGACCATGCAACCGTCCTGCATGCCTGCAAGACGGTAAGGGACCAGATCGAAACGAATAAATCTTTCCGTTCTTCGGTAGAAGAGATCGAGGCTTTGCTCAAGGCTTGATTTGATGATATATTTATATGAAAGGATGCGCTTCCGGGTTGCGTCCTTTTTCTATTTTGAGAAAATCTTATTGTAGTGTCGGTTCTCTTTTTGGAAAACTTTTTGAACTGAAGGAAAAGGTAAATTGTTGATAAATAACACAGTTAGTCTGTGAAAGAGGAGACTTGTCAACAATGTATATTTTCTTTGTTGAATAATTTGGCTAATCCATAAACAATGCTTAAACTTGCACATCATTAAACTTAAAACAATCGTGAATCGTAAAACTTACACCTTCGATGAAGCGTTTAAAGCTTCACTGGACTACTTTACCGGTGACGAATTGGCCGCAAAAGTATGGGTAAATAAGTATGCCTTGAAGGATGCATTCGGAAATATCTATGAGGAGTCTCCCGTAGACATGCATCACCGCTTGGCAAGTGAAATTGCCCGTGTAGAAAAGAAGTATCCTAACCCTCTGTCGGAAGAGGAACTCTTTGCCCTGTTTGATCATTTCCGTTACATCGTGCCGCAAGGAAGCCCGATGACGGGAATTGGCAATGATTTTCAAATTGCCTCACTCTCTAACTGTTTTGTAATCGGATTGGATGGAGATGCCGATTCATATGGTGCGATTATTCGAATTGATGAGGAACAAGTGCAGTTGATGAAACGTCGTGGCGGTGTTGGTCACGATTTATCACATATTCGTCCGAAAGGATCTCCTGTTAAGAACTCGGCGTTGACATCGACCGGATTGGTTCCTTTTATGGAACGTTACTCAAATTCAACCCGCGAAGTGGCCCAGGACGGCCGTCGTGGTGCCTTGATGCTTAGTGTTTCCATCAAACATCCGGATTCGGAATCGTTTATCGATGCCAAGATGACGGAAGGGAAGGTGACGGGGGCTAACGTTTCTGTGAAGATCGATGATGAATTTATGCAGGCCGTAATCAACGGAACTCCTTATAAACAACAATATCCGATCGACTCGTCGGAACCTACCAATGTGAAGGAAATCAATGCGGCCGAACTTTGGAAGAAAATCATTCATAATGCATGGAAGTCGGCTGAACCCGGTGTGCTTTTCTGGGATACGATCTTGAGAGAGTCTGTTCCCGATTCGTATGCGGATCTCGGATTCCGTACGGTTTCGACCAACCCTTGCGGTGAGATCCCCTTGTGCCCGTATGATAGCTGCCGTCTGTTGGCAATCAACTTATATTCGTATGTTGTCAATCCTTTCACAAAAGAGGCTTATTTCGATTTTGACCTGTTCCGGAAGCATGTTATCCTGGCGCAACGTATCATGGATGATATCATCGACTTGGAATCAGAAAAGATTGAAAAGATTCTGGAGAAGATCGATGCCGATCCCGAATCATTGGAAGTAAAACAGAGCGAACGCCACCTGTGGGAGAAGATACAGAAGAAAACATTGCAGGGACGTCGTACAGGTGTGGGCATCACAGCCGAAGGCGATATGATTGCCGCCTTGGGATTGCGCTACGGCACGGAAGAAGCGACAGAGTTTGCCGAGAAGGTACAGAAGATGTTGGCTTTGGCAGCCTATCGTTCTTCTGTGGAAATGGCCAAAGAACGTGGTGCATTCGATATCTATGATGCAAAGCGCGAAGAAAAGAATCCGTTTATCAACCGTCTGCGTGAAGCCGATCCGGAGCTGTATGACGACATGGTGAAATACGGTCGCCGTAATATCGCCTGTCTGACGATAGCACCGACGGGAACGACCAGCTTGATGACGCAGACTACTTCGGGTATCGAACCGGTGTTCCTGCCCGTTTATCGCCGTCGCCGCAAGGTGAACCCGAACGATGCGGAAGCTCGTGTTGACTTTGTCGACGAAACAGGTGACGCATTCGAAGAATATATCGTATTCCATCATAAATTCGTAACCTGGATGTTGGCCAACGGCTTCTCTGCTTCCAAAAAATATACACAAGAAGAAGTGGAAGAACTGGTTGCTAAGTCTCCTTACTATAAAGCGACGTCAAACGATGTCGACTGGTTGCAGAAAGTCCGTATGCAGGGACGTATTCAGAAATGGGTGGACCACTCCATCAGCGTAACAATCAACCTGCCGGCCGATGTGACGGAAGACCTTGTGAACTCCCTGTATGTGGAAGCCTGGAAGTGCGGTTGTAAGGGCTGTACGGTTTACCGTGACGGTTCCCGCTCAGGTGTATTGTTGTCTACGGATAACAAGAAGAAGAAAAAAGAAGATTGCAACTGCATGGAGCCGCCGGTTATCGTGGCTACCCGTCCGCGCGAACTGGAAGCCGACGTGGTGAAATTCCAGAACAACCGTGAGAAGTGGATTGCATTTGTCGGTCTGCTGAATGGTCGCCCGTACGAAATCTTTACCGGTCTTGCCGATGACGATGAAGGTATCATGTTGCCGAAGAACGTTTCGAAGGGTAGCATTATCAAGAGCTATGACGAGGACGGCCAGAAGCATTACGACTTCCAGTTCAAGAATAAGCGGGGTTACAAGATGACGATCGAAGGTCTGGACGGCAAGTTCAATCCGGAATTCTGGAACTATGCCAAGCTGATCTCCGGTGTCTTGCGCTACGGCATGCCGATCGACCAGGTGATCAAGCTGGTTCAAGGTATGGAACTGAATAACGAATCTATCAACACTTGGAAGAACGGTGTGGAACGCGCTTTGAAGAAATACCTGCCGAACGGTACGGAGGCAAAAGGCCAGAAATGCCCGAATTGCGGACATGAGACACTTGTCTACCAGGAAGGTTGTCTGATCTGTACCAATTGCGGTGCTTCGAGATGCGGATGAAAAGATTTATGGTTTATGATTTATGATTTATCATTGACGCTAAATGATAAATCATAAATCGTGAATAATATCCCATGAATCATAAATCATAAATATAAAAGTACCATGAAAGTCACCTTTAATATCAACTTCCATACCGTTTGGGGGCAGAAGTTATGTGTTGTAGGGTCGATTCCTGAGCTGGGTTCCTGGGAACCTGCTTTGGCAAAAGAAATGAGTTATAAGGGAGATGGAAACTGGCAGCTTGAACTGGAAGTGACCTCTCCTGTCAAGGATATAGAATACAGATATTTCCTGAGTGTAAACGACAAGCAGGTATTCGAGGAATGGGAAAAGAACCATCAGGTATTCTTTATCGGCCAGGCAGACCAATATACACTATATGATTATTGGCAGGTTCGTCCTGCTAATCTGGCCTTTTATTCCTCAGCATTTACTAAAAGTTTGTTTGCACATCCGTGTAATACGCATGAGCGGGTGGTGAAGAGCGGTAAGAGACTTACGATCAAGATCTCTGTCCCGCGTGTCGAAAAGAACCAGCGTGTGGCTATCACCGGAAATCAGGACTGTTTGGGCAATTGGCATCCTGATAAAGCGTTAATATTGAGTTGCGACACCTTTCCCGTCTGGCATATAGACTTGGATGCGGGGGAGATTTCCTATCCGTTGGAATATAAGTTTCTGATCTGCGATGATCAGCAGCAGCCTTTATATTGGGAAGAAGATGAGAACCGTGTCTTGAATCTGCCTTCGCAACAGGTGGGAGAGACGGTGATCGTTTCGGGCCTTTATTTTCGTGATAACCTGCCTTTATGGCGGTGTGCCGGTTCGGTGATCCCGGTCTTTTCCTTACGTTCGGAGAAGAGCTTCGGAGTCGGTGACCTGGGGGATTTGCGTATGTTGGTGGATTGGGCCAGGAAAACGTGTCAACGTATCATCCAGGTGCTTCCTATGAACGACACGACGACGACGCATACCCGTACCGATTCGTATCCTTATAGCGCCATTTCGATTTACGCCCTTCATCCGATGTATATCAGCCTGCCCGATCTGGGAGAGCTGGCAGATCCGGAAAAGGCGGCCTTTTTTGCCCGGAAACAGGCAGAGTTGAACGGACTGGATGCCGTCGATTACGAACAGACGGTTCGATATAAGCTGGAATATTGCCGGGAATACTTCAGGCAGGAGGGCGAGGCGATCTTGTCCACCTCTGAATATCGGGAGTTTTTCGCGCAAAACGAGTCCTGGCTGATGCCTTATGCCGCCTATTGCTACTTGCGTGACATGTACCGGACTTCCGACTTCACGCAATGGAAAGAGAACTCCGTATTCGATAAGAACACTATTCGTGAACTTTGTTCCGTGGGAGGCAAGGCATATCCGGAAATATCTTTCTTGTATTTCCTGCAATATGTCCTGCATACCCAGTTTAAGGGCGTTTCCGATTATGCCCGCAAGAACGGGATCGTGCTGAAAGGCGATTTGCCTATAGGAGTGAACCGTACGAGTGTCGAGGCATGGATGGAACCGAAATACTTTAATATGAACGGTCAGGCCGGTGCTCCGCCCGACGATTTCTCCGTAAATGGTCAGAACTGGGGGTTCCCGACCTATAATTGGGATATGATGGAGAAAGATAATTTCTCCTGGTGGAAGAAACGTTTCCGTAAATTGGAAGATTATTTCGATAGTTTCCGTATCGATCATATCTTAGGCTTTTTCCGTATCTGGGAAGTACCGTCGGAGTATGTTCAGGGACTTTGCGGGCATTTCAACCCTGCTTTGCCGCTTACCCCGAACGAAATCGAACAGTATGGCTTGGATTTCAATGAAGCGCGCCTGACTACCCCTCATATCAACCGCGAGTTCCTGCCCGAATTGTTTGGCGATCAGACGGAAGAAGTGATCGGTGCGTTCCTGGCCCAGTCATCATCGCGGCATTTCGTGTTGAAACCTTTCTGCGATACGCAACGCAAGGTGGAAGCTCTGTTTGCCGGAAAGACGGATGAGGCATCCCTTCGGATTAAGAAAGGACTGTTTGCCATAGCCAATGAAGTGCTGTTCCTGCGCGATCCGCGTGAGCCGGATAAATTCCACCCGCGCATTTCGGCTAGCCAGTCCTACTTGTATCGCGAGTTGAGCGCTTCTGACCAATATGCTTTTGATCAGTTATATTGGAACTTTTTCTATCACCGCCATAACGAGTTCTGGAAAGCGCAAGCCTTTAACCGCCTGACTCCGCTGGTAGGCAGTACGAACATGTTGGTTTGTGGCGAAGACTTAGGAATGATCCCGGAATCCGTCCCCGATGTGATGAACAAATTGCAGATATTCAGTCTGGAAATAGAACGTATGCCCAAGACTCCGCAACGTGAATTTTCGGACTTGTACAACCTGCCTTATCATTCGGTTTGTACGACATCCACCCACGATATGACACCGCTCCGTAGCTGGTGGAAAGAGGACCGTGCTAAAATACAGCGTTATTATAATAATGTTCTGGGATATGCCGGGGATGCGCCAGAGGAATGTACGGCGGATTTGGCGACGCAGATCGTTTCCAACCACCTGGCGACGGCTTCGATGCTGGCCATAATCCCCATACAGGACTGGTTTGCAATGGATGACTCCATCAAGCGGAAAGATTACGAAGCGGAACGCATCAACGTCCCGTCCGATTCAAACCATTATTGGCGATACAGGATGCACATCACGTTGGAGAAACTGATCGAGGCAGACTGCCTGAATAACAAGATTACGGAACTGATTAGGAATTCGGGAAGAAAATAAACAGCCAGTCGGTTCTACAGTCGCGGAGGAGCACGCTATTTTTTTCAAAAAATAAGTAAATAGAGTGTTCCTCCGTTATTTTTTTATATATTTGCCTCATTGTAAGTTATAACAGTAGGTTTAAACGAAAAAGTGTCCGTGGCTCCCTTCATATGAAGGGGATAGCCGGCTTTTTTGTGGCGCCGGCTATCCATTCCTTATTATAAGAAATATACAATGGGTACGAACTGAAGATTACTAATTTAAACTTTATAATATATGATGAACAAACTTTACTTTTATTGTCTTGCCCTATTTGTGGCACCGACTTTTTCAGCCTTCGGGCAAACTCAACCCTCGCAGGACGAGAATGGGTATTATTTAATAGAGAGTGCGGAACATCTGAAATGGTTCCGGGATCAGGTGAATGCTTCCGAGCACGAACAAGTGGACACCAACGGTGACGGTCAAATCAACATGGACGACGATACGGTTGTCCGGCTTAATGCCAAACTGACGGCCGACATCGATCTCGGTGGCGAATCTTGGACGCCGATCGGTGAGTATAACAACGGCGAGGAGCCTGATGAAGTCCGTTTCGGAGGCTACTTCGACGGGCAGGGACATGTCATCAAGGGACTGAACGTCCAGCCGATCGACGGGCGGCAGTCGTACGGGCTGTTCGGCTATGTCGCTTGGGGTGTGGTGAAGAACCTCGGCATAGTCGGCGGCACGGTCACTTCCAAAGCCGATGATGGGCAGGAATACACCGGTGCCATCAGCGGGATGCTCAGCTACGGACGTATTGAGAACTGCTTCAGCACTGCCACTGTCAGCGGGACGGCAGAGGGAAGCATTGGCGGATTGACCGGCGGTATGCGCAAGATCAGCAGCGTTTCGAACAGCTACAATGCCGGGACGGTCATCGATCCGGCAGGTATGGCAGGTGGCATTACCGGATACATAGGCAGCGATGCGAGCGTCTATAACTGTTACAATATGGGCAAGGTGACCGGTGGCGCGATTTCGGGTGATGATTACAGCGAAAGCACCCTCCGCTCAGGTGAGGAAGAACTGCCCTCCATCATTGACTGCTATTATCTGGAAGGTGCTGGCTCCGGCACGCTTGCCAAGGCACTTTCGGCTTCCGATTTCGTGACCACTATCAATGAAAAGCTCTTCACCGATCCGAATAACGGTGAGGATTTCCCCTGGGACGGCAAGGCGAACCTTACAGGCGATAGGTTGTCTGTTCCGACATTCGACAGCAGTTCTGTCGTGGAAGTTCCTCTCGATGATGATCCGACGGCTACGGAAACCATCGCGAAGGGAGAAAGCCACATACAGGCGATCGATGGACGTATCTGTATCACGACATCCGAACCGATGAAAGTGCGAGTAGTCAATATTGCCGGGCAGACGGTTCGCACCGTTTCTCTATCGGATGGCTATAGCGAAATGACCGGTTTGGCTGAAGGCGTCTATATTGTCGTCTTGGAAGACGGGACATGCGTGAAAGTCTTGTTACGGTAAGGACGACTGTCAGATATAAAACAAGAAGTCACAGAATTGAAGGAGAAAACGCTCCTCCGGTTCTGTGACTTTATTATGAAAAAGGATTTTGTCGTTATTTTTCCCCTGACATCTTGCAAACCCCGTTGAAGCGGGCGTTCGGTTCGATCTCCAGCGTTTGGGCGAATATATCGCCTTTGATGACGGCGGTCGCTTTCAGGACAAGTTTGGCACTGACGTGTATGGAACCTTCCACTTCCCCTAATATTTCGGCGTTTGTGGAAACGATGTTTCCCGTGACGTTCCCTTTCGGGCCGATCACGATCTTGCCGCTACAACTTACATCTCCTTCGATTTTTCCATCCAGGCGGAAGTCTGTTTCCGTCACGATGTCGCCTTTAACGGTCGTACCGGCGGCAAGGGTATTATGCAGGCCGCCATTCGTGTTTTCTTCTTTTTGCTTTATTCCCATCATATATGTAGTTAGTTGCTTATCGCAAATATAAGACTATTTTTTGGCAGAAAGGTTTACTTTATTTACATTTACAGATAAAATAACGAATTATGACAACAAAGATAGAACTGGAGAAAATGAGATTCTATGCCTACCACGGCGTAATGCCGCAGGAGACGAAGGTGGGGAACGATTTCGTTGTGGATCTGATTCTTACGGCTCCATTGGAGCAGGCTGTGAAGAGTGACGAATTGGACGATACGATCAACTATGCGGCCGTCTATGCGGTTGTAAAAGAGCAGATGGATATCCCTTCCAAGCTGATAGAACATGTGGCAGGACGGATTTTGTATGCTCTGAAGGAGCGTTTCCCCCAGCTGGCAGCAGTCGAGTTGAAACTCTCTAAGCTGAATCCGCCCTTCGGAGGTGATGTCCATAGCGCATCGATCATCCTTGGTGAAACTTTCTCCTGAAATCAATCTTTTGCCGGGCTTAGTCCTTCGGCAAAAGATTTTTATAATTTAGCTGGTCCGTTATTTGGCGGGAGGGGCGTATGCTCCGTATCTTTGTAGCCTAAAGCACAAATAATATATTCACCATGGCATTTACCAACAACGTAATGATTGTCCGCCACGGATTGCTGGCGAAGTTAGTGAAACTTTGGAAGGAAAACCGTCTGCTCGAAGAGATAGACCGTCTGCCTATCGAGTTGAGTCCCCGTAAGTCGAAAGTCATCGGCCGTTGCTGTGTGCACAAGGAACGGGCTGTGTGGAAGTACAAGACATTGCCGCTGCTCGGATTCGATATGCAGGATGAGGTCGACGAGCTGACCCCTTTGTCTGAATACGCCAAACAAGCGTTGCTACGTTCGGAAAACAAGAAAGAGAACCTGATGTGCGTGGTGGATGAAGCCTGTTCGTCCTGCGTACAGGTGAACTATGAGATTACGAACCTTTGCCGTGGCTGCGTGGCGCGCAGCTGTTATATGAACTGTCCGAAAGACGCGATCCGCTTCAAGAAGAACGGGCAGGCGGAGATCGACCATGATACCTGTATCAGTTGCGGCAAATGCCACCAGAACTGCCCCTATCATGCTATCGTGTATATCCCGATCCCTTGCGAAGAAGTTTGCCCGGTGAAGGCGATCAGCAAGGACGAGTACGGGGTGGAACATATCGACGAATCCAAATGTATCTATTGCGGCAAATGCGTGAACGCCTGTCCTTTTGGGGCGATATTCGAGATATCCCAGGTGTTTGACATCCTGCAACGCCTGCGCAACAAGGAACCGATGGTAGCCATTGTCGCCCCGTCCATCCTGGCCCAGTTTGCGGCTCCGGTGGAGAAGGTCTACGGTGCCATCAAGTCACTGGGCTTCCTTGAAGTTGTGGAAGTGGCGCAGGGAGCGATGGAGACGACCCGCCACGAAGCCGAAGAACTGAAAGAAAAGTTGGCGGAAGGCCAACCGTTTATGACGACCAGTTGTTGTCCGTCTTATATTCAGCTTGCCGAGAAACATATCCCGGACTTGAAAAAATATATTTCGACTACCGGTTCGCCGATGTACTACACCGCCCGGATCGTGAAGGAGAAATATCCGGATGCCAAGATCGTGTTCGTCGGCCCGTGCGTGGCGAAGCGGAAAGAAGTGAAGATGGACCCCTGTGTGGATTTTACGCTCACGTTCGAAGAGGTCGGTTCCGTGTTGGCCGGTATGGATATCAAGATCGAAGAGGCACAACCGTTCACCGTCTTGCGTAACTCCGTACGTGAGGCACATGGATTTGCACAAGCAGGCGGTGTGATCAATGCGGTGAAGGTCTACTTGAAAGAAGATCAGGATGCTAGCTTGAATACGATCCAGGTGGCCAACCTTACGAAGAAGAACGTCGCATTGTTGCGTGCATACGCTAAGACAGGCAAGGCTCCGGGACAATTTATCGAGGTGATGGCCTGTGAAGGCGGTTGTGTGACCGGTCCGTGTGTGCATGGCGACCGGTCTGCCGGGCAGAAACAGTTGCTTAAAGAGCTTACTAAATACTAAACGCAAATGATGAAGAAGATTGTTTTACTCTTTTCGCTGGCGGGAGCGTTATTGCTGACGGCATGCGGACCGCGGGAGATTCCTGCGAAAGGAGACTTTACCGTACGTGTGTTTGACGATACGCCCGTACGGTTTGCACCGGATATCTATCCGGAAGCCTATAATGCGCCGGGGGCGGACAGCATTTACCATCTGGTGAACGGGCGTATCATCCTGAAGAAAATAACGTTGCCCGAATACGAACGCAATGTGTCTGTCAAATTGAAGGTGACGATTGCCTCCAACGGCGACCGCTGGGATAAGTCCGGTTCCTGTTTCGTCCTGCCGAAAGAGTCGGGCATCAACCTGCTGAACATCGCTAAGGGAGAAAAGCAGTTCCCGGAAGTGGATAGTACGAAGCTGGAACACATGGTCGGGATCGTTGCGGGCGAAGATTATAAACCGACGGTCGAACTGATGCGTTTCATGACACCTTTCGGGGTAGGACATTTCAGTGCTCCCGACGACAGTCTGACGCATAACCGTAAGCCGGTCTATATCGACCATTGGGAAGATAGCGTCAGCTGGGAACAGGATATAACCGACCTGTATCCGCTTTTGGAAGGAGGAGCCTATGTTGGCATCTTTATCGACACCTGGACGACGGAAGGCTATATCGCCAGTATGACGGTCGATGTGGATGAATCCGGCCTGGCTTATGATCCGCTGACCCGCCGCCATGTGGAGCCGTTGATGAATACGGTCTACTACGAGGGGCAGACCTATCCGGATATCTTTGCCCGTCGGGACGTGTCGACGGATTTCGAGATTCCCGCCGGTGTGCGTAATGTCCGGCTGAAATATATCGTGACCGGTCATGGCGGCCATTCCGGTGGTGATGAATTTGTCGAGAAACGCAATATCGTTTCGATCGATGGGAAAGAAGTGTTGAACTTCATCCCCTGGCGTTCGGATTGTGCCTCTTTCCGCCGTTTCAACCCGGCAACGGGCGTGTGGTTGAAAGAGCGCCTGGCTTCTTATATTGCCAAAGACGGTTATTCGGAAAAGAAAGTGGAAGAACCGTTAGGATCATCCGACCTGTCACGTTCCAACTGGTGTCCGGGTTCGGATGTGATGCCTGAAGAGATTCTTTTGACAGATATCGCGCCGGGCAAGCATACCTTCACGGTCAGCATTCCCGAAGCAGCAGAGATAGACGGGAACAAGCTGAACCATTGGCTTGTGTCTGCTTATTTAGTATGGGAAAAATAATGTGCCGATATTTTATTGGCACATTATTCTATTGACACATTATAAAAATAGTATTATTATGGATTCATTGTTACCTTTTTTTCTGTTATGTTTTACCTCGTTTTTTACGCTGACAAATCCGTTAGGGACGATGCCTGTCTTTCTGACCATGACGAATGGCATGAGTGAGGAACAGCGTCGTGCCATTGTCCGCCGCGCTACAATCGTATCGTTCCTGACGCTGATGGTTTTCACTTTCTCCGGGCAGTTCCTGTTCAAGTTTTTCGGTATTTCGACAAACGGGTTCCGTATTGCGGGTGGCATTATCATCTTCACGATCGGTTTCGACATGTTGCAGGCACGCTATGCGAAAGCCAAGCTGAAAGAGGAGGAGGTGAAGACATATGTGAACGACATTTCCATTACGCCCCTTGCCATCCCGATGCTCTGCGGGCCGGGTGCGATCGCCAATGCCTTGATGCTGATGGACGATGCCGTGACATTGGCAAAGAAGTGCATCTTGATCGGGACGATCGGATTGATCTATTTTATCACCTACCTGATCCTCCGCGCTTCCACACGTCTGAACCGTTACATGGGCGAGACGGGCAATAACGTCATGATGCGCCTGATGGGATTGATTCTGATGGTGATCGCCGTAGAGTGTTTCGTGAGCGGTTTCAAGCCGATCATGATCGACATTTTGCAGCACTCGAACCTGTAAAAAAGACAAGGGAAGGCATTGCTTTCCCTTGCAACTCCGGTACAGTCCGGTAAAGAGTGTTGTTTTTTGTATCTACCTGTTTAATATGATGTTATGTTTTAAAGGAAGAGAAAGCGGACAAATGCGGACAGAACGGACACCCGATATATTTATTTTCCGAGCGGGGGATTGATCCCCCACAAAATGGCAGAATAAATCCTTTTCCCTTTTCCTTTTTCTTTTGCCAAGGGATTAATCCTCCGGCAAAAGAGCAGAATAAATTCTTTTCCCTTTTCCTTTTTTCCTTGCCAGGGGATTAATCCCCTGGCAAAATAGATGATGATACCCTATAGGATATATTTTTTACTCAATAGGGCAGAGCCCTCTGCCCTATTGGGAAGCAGATGGGGTTATGTATGGTAAATATACACTTATTTATGAAAGCCGGTCTTAAGAGAGCCTGGAAATTATGGACATCCGATTTGCAACAGACGTGCATCCCAAAAGTGGTTTTGGGAATGGGTTTTAGAGGTTGTTTGTTGATTATTAGTGTTTTAGTAAAATGTCGAAATTTTTATATATCGGGTGTCCGTTCTGTCCGTACTTGTCCGTTTGCCTGCAAAATTCTCTCTGTTCATAGTTCCGTGAATCTCTTTTTCCCCTGTAAATAGAACGCTAAGATCAGGCTTCCTTTTCGCAGCTCCGGAATGCCGGAAAGTTTTGTTTTGGCGAGATTCTCACGGCGGACCGGTTCGTAAGACGGTTTTAGCTCGTGGAACGCCTTCCGGGCCTCATACACGGCACGGGCGTTCGGGTAATGGCCGGTCAGCAGAAACTTGGCAGCGGCGATATAGTCCAGCCAGAAACGTGCATGCATCACGTGCTTCAAATCCTTTTCCGGCAAGTTCTTATATAGCATCAGCAGGTTGTTTCGGAAGTTGAGGAACGTCTTGCGCGGACTCTCGACATTCAGCGTGGCGCCTCCCACGTGGTACACGACCGACGATGGCGTACAGACCAGCCGGTAGCCGCGCGAACGTAGCCGCCAGCACAGATCGATTTCTTCCTGGTGGGCAAAGAACCCGGCATCGAGGCCGCCCACCTCTTTGTAAGTGGCCGTACGGACGAACAGGCAGGCTCCCGTGGCCCAAAGCAGGTCGGCAGGCGTGTCATATTGTCCGGCATCTTTCTCGACGACATGCAGGACGCGTCCGCGGCAATACGGATAGCCGTACCGGTCCATATATCCCCCTGCCGCTCCGGCATACTCGAAATATTCTTTATTCCGTTGGGCGCGTATCTTGGGCTGGACGCCGGCAATCGTTTTGTCGGCGTCCAGCGCGGCGATAGGTGCATCCAGCCATCCCGGAGTGACTTCGACATCGCTGTTGAGCAAGACTGTGTATTCGTGTCCGATATGCTTCAATGCCTGGTTATATCCTTCGGCAAAGCCGTAATTCTTGTCCAGCCGGATGATGCCGACCGTCGGAAACTTTGTTTTCAGCATCTCGATGGAATCGTCCGTAGAGCCGTTGTCGGCAACGATTACATCTGCCCATTCGCCGGGTGTGCAAGCGACAACGGAGGGCAGGAATTCTTCCATCAGCGCGCGGCCGTTCCAGTTTAGGATGACGACGGCAAGACGTTTGTCCGGTTGAAAGTTGAAAGTTGAAAGTTGAAAGTTTTCGTTTGTTTTCATATTGTGTGTGCTTTTTTGTAATTTAACTTTCAACTTTCAACTCTCCACTTTCAACTCTCTTATGTTTCCATCTCTTATGCGTCCAAAGCCACCCCGACGGATTGCGCAAGATACATTTTTCCATCAAGCGGGCATATTGTTCGGTAATCCAGTTCTCAGGAGTCTCTTTGGGAGTCTCGGTCACCAGTTTCATATCTATGGTATAGTAGCCGCGTTTCACCTGCTTCGTGTCGAGGAATATGACCGGCAAATCCAGTTTGCGGGCAAGGCGTTCGGGGCCGGTCAGGATGGAGGAATCTTGGTTCAGGAAGTTCGTCCAGTAGTGCAGGTTGTTCCGGCTCGGTGTCTGGTCGGCGATAAAGATCACGACACAGCGGGTTTTGTCTTTCTTCAGGGTGATGACATCGCGCACGGTGTCCTGTTTTTTGATCCCGAAGGAACCGAATTTCGTACGCAGGTTAAAAAACAGGCGATCGAATGCCTGGTTGTTGAGGGGTCGGTATATCTGGTAGATGCGGGAATCCTTGAAACGGGAAGTCGAGCCGGAAAACCATTCCCAGTTGCCGTAATGTCCCATCAGGAGGATAAAACAGGTGTGCCCTTTCTCCATCAACGTGTCTACCAGTTCGGGATTTTTCAGGAAAGCCCGGCGTTGTAACTCTTCGAGGGAGATGTGGGCGAGCTTGATCGTCTCGACCACGTAGTCGGCGAAGTGATGGTAGAACTCGCGTTCCAGCCGGCGCAGTTCGGTGTCCGATTTATCGGGAAAAGAGGCTTTCATATTTTGCCTGACGACTTTCACCCTGTATCTGACGACCTTATAGACCAGAACATAGAGGATATCCGATAATATATAAAGCGCCCACATCGGCAATAAGGCATGAACCTTTACCCAACTGTAGATAAGCGCATATTGTATTTTATTCCACATGATGGTTTTATTAGTTTTTATTTGTGTAAATGCTGATTTATCTGTAGCTTTTCTCTTGAAAGAAAAGTAACCAAAAATTCAAGGCTAAAACTGCTTCGCTACTCCGTTCCTTTCGTTCGCTGTCGCGTCTGAAACTCGCTTCGCTCAGACAGCAGACGCTCCGGGCGCTCACTACGGTTTCTGCGCTTAACGCTCACCGGCTTAGGCCGGAAATAGAGCCTGACGGCTCTTCGGGGATTGCCGATGCTACCTGCTCTTTTGCGATCCCACATTTGATGTGGGAACAGGCTTGTCCCCCGTGCTTGACACGGGGTTGCAGAAGAACTGTCGGTTAAGCCTTGATCTTTTGGTTACTTTTGGATCAAGCCAAAAGTAACGGATAAATCATTTATTCTATAATCTTTACTACTAACGCCGTTTTGTCCTCGTTCCAACCTTCCAGTATGACCTGCCGGGTTTCGTTGACCAACGAGTGGTCGTACGGGATCTCCACCTTGATATAATTCTCCGTGAAGCCGTGCATCATGCCTCCTTTGCGTGTTTGTTCAAACAAGACATTCGCCTTCTGGCCGATATGCGCTTCGTAGAAAGCATGGAGCTTACGGTCGGATATGTCCAGCAATTGCTGGCTGCGGGCATGCTTGGTTTTCGGGTCGACGACGTGGTCGATCTTGAGTGCCTGCGTACCCGGCCGTTCCGAATAGCTGAACACGTGCAGCTGGCTGATGTCCAAGCTTTCGATAAAGGTGCGGGCCTCCTCGAAACAGGTATCCGTTTCACCCCGCGTACCGACGATCACATCGACGCCGATAAAGGCGTGCGGCATGACCTCTTTGATCTTTTCGATCTTATGCCGGAACAGGGTCGTGTCGTAACGGCGGCGCATCAGTTTCAGCACCTCGTCGCTTCCGCTCTGTAACGGAATATGAAAATGAGGAGCGAAACGTCTGCTGCATGCCACGAAATCGATCGCCTCGTCCGTGATCAGGTTCGGTTCGATGGAGGAGATACGGTAGCGTACGATCCCTTCCACCTTGTCGAGGGCGCGGATCAGGTCGATAAACGTTTCCCCGGTGCTCTTCCCGAAGTCGCCGATGTTGACGCCTGTCAGCACGATCTCTTTTCCCCCGTTTGAGGCGACCTCTTCGGCCTGCTTCACCATGCTGGCGATCGTCCCGTTGCGACTGCGTCCGCGGGCAAAGGGGATCGTACAGTAGGAACAGAAATAATCGCATCCGTCCTGCACTTTCAGGAAATGGCGCGTACGGTCGTCTGCCGAGCAGGAAGGGGAGAAGGTACGGATATCTTTCGTCCGGGAAGCGATTATGGCGCCTCCCTCTTCTCTCTTTTTCAGATCGTCCAGATACATTAACAAATCCAGCTTCTGCTCGGCTCCCAAGACAAGGTCGACTCCTTCGATATGGGAAACCTCTTCCGGCTTTAACTGGGCGTAGCAACCGGTCACGACGATGAACGCCCCTGGGTGCTGTTTGCCGATCCGGCGGATCGCCTGGCGGCATTTCTTGTCGGCAAGTTCTGTCACGGAGCAGGTGTTGACAACGCAAATATCGGCCTTTTCACCCGGACGTGCTTTGCGTACGCCCTGTTCGGCAAGGACTTTCCCTATGGTCGAAGTTTCGGCGAAATTCAGCTTGCATCCTAAGGTATAGTATGCGGCTATCTTGTTCTCAAAAACAGTCTTATCAATCATTGTCTTTTAATTATCGCGCAAATTTACGGAAAATCTCTGGAATATCCGCCGAATTGCAGCAGATTAACGCAACAGGATTTGATAATTAGGGAGTTAGAAGAAAAACGCAGAAGTTGGGCAGACAGTTGAAAACCGTCTTAAAGCAGATTAAAGCAAAAGAACGGTTTCCTAATCATTACCCGATGAAAGTGCAGATTTAACAGTCCCTGTTTCATTTTGCGGCGTTCTGCGCAGCTTTGCTTATCAATAGGTAACTCGTTGATTTATAGTTTTGCAACCAAAAAGAAACGAGTATGGCAAGAAGCACATTCAAGGTGCTGTTCTACGTGAACGGCAGTAAGGAAAAGAACGGAATTGTCCCCATCATGGGACGAGTTACAATCAACGGAACGGTAGCACAGTTCAGCTGCAAACGGACTATCCCGAAAGAGCTTTGGGATGCCAAAGGGAACAAGGCAAAGGGCAAGAGTATGGAAGCGAGGGAAACCAATCTTGTGCTTGACAACATCAAGGCTCAAATCATCAAGCATTACCAGCGTATATCCGACCGTGAAGCGTATGTAACGGCAGAAATGGTACGCAATGCCTATCAGGGATTGGGCGGTGAGTATGAAACATTGCTCGGTGCTTTCGATAAGGAAAATGAAGTGTTCAAGAAGCGTGTCGGAAAAGACAGGGTCAGGGCTACCTATATGGCAAGGGTACGGGCAAGAAACCATGTGGCGGCATTCATCAGGTCACATTACAAGCGGAACGACATCTCCATGCCTGAACTTACGCCCGACTTCATCAAGGAGTTCGCCGTGTTCCTTTCCAACGAAGCCGGACTGCACAACGGTTCGATATGGGAAAACTGCATGTGGCTGAAAGGTGTGGTGATGCGAGCGCATTTCAACGGACATATACCGAGAAATCCGTTTGCCCAGTTCCATATAAGCCCGAACACGAAAGAGCGTGAATATCTGACGGAGAATGAGCTGAAAACATTAATGGAATTTCAGTTCAAAGACCCCAAGAACTCCTATCTCCGTGATATTTTTGTTTTCGCCAGTTTTACCGCCCTGTCATTCGTGGATATAAAGGAATTAAACAATGACCAGATTGTGGAAGTGAACGGTGAGAAATGGATTATTTCCAAACGACACAAGACGGGTGTACCGTTTCAGGTAAAGCTGCTGGATATTCCCTTGCAGATAATCGAGCGTTACAAGGCTTTTCAGGAAAACAATCTTGTATTTCCCAATCTCAACTATTGGTCAATATGCAAGCGTATGGGAAAGATGATAAAGGAATGCGGCATCACCAAGAAAATCAGCTTTCACTGCTCAAGGCATGGGTTTGCGACCCTGGCTCTCAGCAAAGGGATGCCAATCGAGAGCGTCAGCCGTATTTTGGGGCATACGAACATTGAGACCACGCAAATCTATGCGAAGATAACCGTGCAGAAATTGGATAATGACCTCACGATGCTGAGCGACAAACTGAGCAAATCATTCGGAAACGTGAAAATGGCAGGGATATGAAACGGGAAATAATCACAACGGACAGCTATGGTAGAATTACCATACCATCCGATACAGGTAATATATGGATGAATGAAATGGAGCTGGTGGAACTGTTCGGGGTAATCGCCCCGACGCTCCGTGCCGCCATCCGTGCCGTGTACAAGTGTGGAGTTTTGAATCCACTTGAAGCAGAAAAACGTATCAGGCTGCCCAACGGCTATTATGCGGACATGTATGCCCTGCCGATGGTGGTGGCACTCGCTTTCCATATTGACACGTCAAGTACCGCAATGATTCGTAATGCCCTGTTGAAAAGATTGTGCCGACGAAAGGAAAAACAAGTCCTGCTGGTGTCAATGAATAACAGAATGCCGAATGAATGTTAGAATGAACTTTTTTTGTTCAGCCACTACAACACCTATGCGGACATCAAGCGGCGGAAGAACGAGAGCCGGACGTATTTCTTTGGCAGGGCGGCGGAACGGAAGAGGCGGTGAAGCAAGAAAATAAGCGATAAGTCCGCCTTGATTTATTACGAAAAAAAATAAAAAAAGTTTCTACTATATTTGTATTATCAAATATAAATTGTACTTTTGCAATACAATATCGCCCTTAGGTGGAAAATACTAAGGCTCGCCACCCCTAAAAAGGTGGCTTATTTTTTATATATACAATTGGAATATGGAGCAAAAACAACGCGTTATAGTCTATATTGACGGATTCAATTTCTATTTCGGACTGAAGAGTAATGCTAAATGGAAGAAATATTACTGGCTTGATATAGTCAAGTTGTTCGAGATGTTCATGCGTCCGAATCAGGAGCTTGTTGCCGTCAAGTATTTTTCGGCAAAGCCTGACGATATAGACCAAAGTCTTCGCCAGAATGCCTTTTTTCAAGCCAATAGAGAGAATCCGAAATTCAAGTTGATATTGGGTAAGTACCTGAAAAAATCTATAACCTGTTTCAAATGCGGAAATGTTATTCATACCCATGAGGAAAAGGAAACTGATGTACGAATAGCCACACAGATTATAGCAGATGCCTATCAGAAGAATTGTGATATATCCATTGTAGTATCAGCTGATAGTGACATGATACCTGCTATCGAACTTGCAACAGAAGCTTGTCAAAAGGTTTTTGTATATTTCCCTCCTTACCAGTACTCCAGTAATCTTGCTACTATGGGTATGGGTAAGCCTATCCATATGAAACAATATGAAACTCGTTTCAGACAATGTCTTTTACCTGATGTGGTACATCTTGGAAAGGCAAACTTTGATTTACAGATACCTAAGAAATGGAAGGCTTTTCAGTCAATCTGAATCAGAAATACGCGTTATAAAAAAGGAAAATCCGTAATACAGTCTGGAATATCCAGTCGTATTACGGATTTTTCTTTTCGTCTATGATATTTCTATTTGTTCTGCAAGAGGTATTGCAGTTCGGGGTCGGACTGTATGCGCTGCAACTCGTCAGCGACAATCTGCCGGACCTCGGCACGGATACGGTTGTAGTTATCCTGGATCATCTCCTTCATGCGGTCGTTGCCGCCGGCATCTGTAAAGTCCGTGATGACGGGTATAGGCCGGTAAGCCTGTTCCTCACGCTTCACTTTCTCGGCATCGACCACAATTGGATGATTAACGGTTTAATCTGACGTAGTGACGACATGAAGTCATTGAATCCGTAAATCAGTGCGTCAGTCAATCTGTAATTATCTGCAACAACCAGTTTCCGAAGAAGTGCATGTTCCACGACTTCGGGCTTTTTTATCTCCTTTTACCTGAAAGAGCCACCCGTTTATACTGCATTTTCTTTTGGCATGACCTATTTTGCGCCGTTCCGCATAGATTTGCGTATCAAGATTTTACCGACACTTCCGTAGCTTTGCAACCATGTTTAACCCGTTGCCGACAGAATGTAGGCAGCACTAAAACCTGTATCAAGAACATGAAGAAAAAAAATCATTTGCGTAGGTACAACTCTCTACAGGATTGTAAATCGGGATTGTCATTATTCACCTATAAGGGGAATAGGACGTTACTACACGGTAAACAAAACACAGCTGGAAAAATTCTGATATTTTGATGAGATGATGAAAGTATATATAAACATAAAGAGAAACAGCAACTTACGTCTTCATCAACCTTTCAACAAAAGAATCGGGCTGATGAAAAAAGAAAGGACATACCGCACTCTACATCACTTTTCTTTGGGCGAGCGGTTTGATGAAACGATGACGAATGTATATCATTCTGGCTGTCAGTATATTATACCATTAAATCATCAATTCATCGGATTTTCATCCGCCAACAAGTCTGTCGAACAAACGGACGGAAGGAAATGCCACTATCCGCAGGCAGGTCGGACATCCGACCTGCCTGCGGTCCGACCAGCCGACAAGGGAAGGCGTATCATATCAATGAAAAGAAAAGGTCTGCCTATACCGCTGGTACTCTCACAGGCTTTTGGAAACAAAAAAGCCATAGCTCATTAGGGCATTTTCTTTACGCAGTGCAGGCACAGCTAAAAATGCCCCAATGAGCCAACGGGGTTACACCCCTCTGGACACCCCCGTTTGCCATGCGGCATGACCGCAGCAGACGGAAACCAACAAACCAAATTGTCAAACTTGAAAACGAAAAACAAGCATGGGATATATAAGCATTCAAATCAACAAAGCGAAAGGCTCGGCTGACACGGGCGCATCCGACCACATAGAACGTAAGACCATACCCAAGAACGCAGACCCTACACGTACACATCTCAACCGTGAACTGGTGGAGTTTCCTGATGGAGTGTCCGACCGTACCGAAGCGATAAGTCACCGTATCCGTACGGCTGGTATCAAACGTAAGATAACCCCTGACCAAGTGCGGGCAATTAGAATCGTGCTTTCGGGTACGCACGAGGATATGATGAAAATACAGGACGAGGGCAGACTTGACGAATGGTGTGATGACAACCTGCAATGGCTGCAACGCACATTCGGCAAGGAGAACACAGTTTCGGCAGTCCTACACATGGACGAACATACACCGCATATCCACGCAACGGTCGTGCCGATAGTAACAGGCGAGCGCAGGAAAACCAAGAGGAAGCAGATAGAGGGCAAACGCACGTACCGCAAGAAATCCAACGGCGTTCGCCTGTGCGCCGATGATGTGCTGACACGTGAGAAGCTGGTCGCCTACCATGACAGCTACGCCGCAGCGATGGCGAAATATGGCTTGCAGCGTGGTGTCCGTGGTTCGGAAGCACGGCATACCACCACCGCCCAATACTACCGTGACCTGAAGCGGCAGACGGGAGAATTGGAAGCCAACGTACAACAGTTGCAGACCGAACAGCGACAGGTGGAACAACAGCTTGATAAGGTTAAGCAAGAAATCAAGTCGGAGAAGCTGGAAGCAGCCAAGACGGAAGCGAAAGCCGCATTTGTGGCAAAAGTTGGTTCTCTTTTGGGCAGCGGCAAGCTCAAGGAGTTGGAAGCCGACAACCATGCTCTGCAAAGCAAGGTTACAGCTCGTGACGAGAGCATAGAACTGTTGCAGCAACAGATGCAGCGGCAGCAGGAAGAACACCACCGGCAGTTGATGGAGATGCAAGCCAAGCACCGCAGGGAAATGGCGGACAAGGAAGCAGAACACCAAAAAAAGGTGTCATTTTTGAAATCCATCATTTCAAAAGCACAAACATGGTTTCCGCTGTTCCAAGAACTGGTGCACATGGAGAAGTTCTGCCTTAAAGTCGGCTTCAACGAAAGACAGACTGCCATGCTCATCAGCGGCAAGCCGCTGTTCTATGAGGGTGAACTCTATTCGGAGGAACACAAGCGGAAGTTCAAAACTGAAAGAGCAGGTTTTCAAGTGGTGAAAGACCCAAGAGACAAGTCCAAACTTGTACTTGCCATAAATGGGCAACTGATTGGCGAATGGTTCAAGGAACAGTTCAACAGGCTGTTTTCATCCATTAGGAGGACAGTTGAGCCGTATAGAAAAGGCAAGGGCATGGGATTATAAACAATACCAACGAGAGGATAGCAAGTTTGTTTTGGACAGACCAAAACCGCTTGCAATCCTCTCGTTGATATTTTAAAGATAAATGAATCATGAAACTTCGTAACCTTGTGAAATGATATACGACTTTTCTTCATTGCTGAATCTTTTAGCGATTTTATAGCCCTTACTTATCAAAGTCGAAACTTCCTTATCGTTAAATGCTGGCTTAAAATCATTATCGTTTTTATTTTTTAGTCTAAGCCAAGCTATTGGTTGCTTTTTATTGACACTTTCCATGACAAATAGTTGTCCTTGCTGAACGAGCGAAGTTTCTTGTTCTATTGTTGGGAAATTTGTGTCCGTGGTGGATATGTCTTTACCTTTTATCGTATCTTCAGAAGATAAACTTACTGCTACATTTTCGTTTCTATTTTCCGAACAGATTTCTTTTTCGTTAGATTCTTGCACATAATCTAATTTATTAGCTTCTTGATTTTCAGTTCGTAATTCAAATATAGGTAATTTTACAAAATCGTAATACGCATCATAAGTTTTGTCATACCCAAGAGTTAGTCCTAAAAGATATACCGCAACGGAACATTCAAACCCAAATGTCTTGGCATAATTAATAGTTTTAAAATCAATGGAAAATCCACTGCCAAATTTGTCTTTCATAAGCAAGAATAATGGAGCCGCTACTGCAAATTGACATTTTGCAACTTCATCTGTTCGAGAAGGTAGATTTGAATTTATTGCTATTTGTGAAAGTGGCTTAAAATCCGTTGCTGGACATTCTTTTATCAAATTATATAATGTTGTTTCGATGGCAACATCGTTTTGCATTTCTTTTTTTGCCATCCAATTGCAAGCTACATGGATATAATCACAAAAATACCCTTTCGTATTTTTAGGATAAAAGCTATGGCGTTCATATCGTAGAAGATACGTCCATATAGATTGTTCTCCTGTCGGGCGTTTATATGAAAACAATTCATCAAATACTTCGAAAACGATATCATCGGTAATAATAGATTCACATATCTTTCTGTCAGTTTCCGACAAATCAAATATCGCCCATAAATTATCAATACCTCGTTTTGATTGCGACATTAACTGATTATTGTGTAAAGCTTTAAATTTCTCACCCCAAGGTGACACGTGAAGCCTAATTCGAGAATCAAACGATACGTTCATTTCCTTTTTGGCTTCCTCATCAAAAGTATAAAGCCCCCTTACATCTTCAATGTTTATGGGATAGGGATACTCATTCCCATTATCGCTAACAAAGTGTATCACCATATACTCAAAAGAGTATTCGAATAAGTTCATGCTCTTTGTTAACTTCTCAAACAAATCATCATCATTAGCATGAGCCTTGATATTTCCATCAAAATCGATTGCCGAATAAACATTCAATTTACCATACTTGAATAAATCTACGAAATCCGCCTTACGTATAATTGCTAAATAATCCATTGTATCTACAATTTAAAATCCCCAAGGGTTGTTATTATTGTTATTAGTTGTTGATTGGCTTGCCACCGATGTGGAAATATCTATGTGCGAACAGTTTGACTTGAAAGCATCCAGATAATCATTCGGATAGCCATAATGGGAAATATACAAATTTTTCCTAGCTCTGGTCATTGCTACCATAAACAAGGTCTTAGCCATACTTTCATCCGAGCTGATATACAAATTGTTATTAGCAAATGGGATGAAAACATTATCAAAATCCAATCCCTTTGCGCTGTGATATGTCATGAGGATAATACGACGGTCATTTTCAGAAAAGTTACCGTAACCATTACCCACATATTGCATTTTTATACCATTCACTTTGAGAAATGCATTCATTACGCCAAAATCAGTTTTTCCATACTGGTTGGTTGCTCCTTCCCATACTGGTTTTCCGGCATGACTAAGGGCTAAATTTACGAAGTGGATAATTTTTTGAGCAGATGGAATCAAAATAGCGGCTGTATCACCAACATTCACAGCTTTCGTTGCCTGTTCTATTACGTAAGCTACTTCTTTTTCTTCGGAAGTAGCTTCGCACAAACGTATTTGTGTATCGCTTTTTGTCATATCTCTTTTTGCAGAAAATATGTTCATTCGTGGTAGGAAGCGTTGCACTGCATCAATGATAGACCGTGATAGGCGATGAATGATTCCTAATTCAAAAGCGTCTCCATTGATTAGTCGTCCTATTTCTGACGGAGTTACGGTTGCTTCTTGCCATTGAGGGTCATGGTCATATATCGACTGATTGGAGTCACCTGCTACAACAACGTGCGTACCACGGTTATTCATCTCTTGAAGAATACGTGGTGTTAAATCTTGAACCTCATCGCACAGAATATAGTCATAATGGCTATTTCCTCTCATAAACCTATAGTAAGTTTCTATGGTAATATTCAATCCGATTTCCTTAAATGCGGATTTAAACATTTCAACCAATGATTGTGTGAATACAATCAATAAAATGCTTGCAGAAGGCGATTTTGCACGGACTTTTTTTGCTGTATATGCAAGTAAAATAGATTTTCCAGAACCTGCAAATCCTTTAATCCAAACATTCTTGCGGTTTATGTCCACATTGTCAAGAAAATTACGTTGTTGAGCATCAAGTTTATTCTCTTCTATTATCCAAGCCATAATCGCAGCTATTTAATTATTTGTTAATACATTATCCCTAATTTTAGACAGGTTTTCTTTATTATAATAAGAATCATTTTCAAGTTTCTTGGCAGAGGCCATCACTTGATTTGCAATGTCATTTTCTCCTAGTTCGTGTGCTACAGCTGCTAACCATCCCAAACTTGCACTATCCTTTAAGGTATTTGTTTTCCATTGTTGGAGCATATGGTCATAAGCACGATGGAATTTATTATTGCTATCTTCAGTTTTGCCTTCTGCCTTATCTATACGTCCTGCTTCAATCAATGCTATGTCATAATTAGGATTGAGTTCGCATGCTTTACGCACCTCCCTTTTGTACACATCTTTGTTGATAAACTTCATTGTATTGCCTAAGTTGAAATGTGCATACTCATTATTCGGATTTTGCTGAATAGCTTGTTCAAAGAATTCTGCAGCCTTTTCATTATTCCCTGAATTATGATAGAGTACACCTATCGAATTTAGGTTTTCTACATTTGGATATAATTCGTTTTGAAGTTCAAGTGTTTCTGCTGCCTTGAAATCATTTCCAATCTTCAGATAAGCCTGTTTGAGTGTAATCAGTGTTTCTTTCGAAGGTACACCGCCATTTTGTTCGGCTTCAAGGTTAGCTTGTCTTTCTGCTTTTAGGGCAGCCCTTTCTTCGGTTGTCAATTCTTTATTTGCAAATGGACTAAGTGGTTCCACATGGCATATTGTTCCCATGCAAGTAGCATGGATAATCAGCATCTTATCCGCATTGACTTCAATTATCAATTGGATTGGAGTATTGATAGAAAAACCATTGGGCATGGAAGATTCTATCTTCAAATTGAAAAGCATTTTTGTTGTATTACCAACACAAATAGGTAACTCGACAATTTTTTGCCCATCCCGGCTTGTTACCAAGTCATCAATCTCTATAGTGTTACAGGGTATCTCTGTTCCTGCAGGGAGAATGATTTTAGGTCGATCGTCCTTAGTGATGATTAAAATCGGTTCACTCGTGATAGGTTGTATCAGGCATTTATTCATACCATTGAACAATAAGCTGTGAATGGCTGCTCCTTGTGAAACGTGGGTTTGCAGGTCCATCGGAACCAATATCTCCGAATCCTCAAAATAGGAATGTAAGGCTTCTTGGATGTATGGACTTTTGCTGCTTCCTCCAATAAGCAAAACATAATCAATCTCTTCTTTGAGAGTTTTAGATTTCTTAATGGCACTTTCTATAGGAGAAAATATACTGTTGTATTCATCTTCTCCTTTTATGCGAGTCGTCTTACCAAATCCTTGTTTTAAGAACACAGCCATTGTTTCTGTAAGCTCCTTATTCGTCAGATAGAACTTGTTCTGTTTGAGCGTACCTTTATTGGTGATGATTTCAACTTCAGACTCTATTTCAGTCTTTGAATCGCTCAATTTCACATCAGGTATTACAAAATCAGAGGTAAGCGTTGCTAATGTTTTGTTCACTAATATTTTCAGTCGTTCTGCGACTTTATAAAGTGCAGATGCTATTTGTTTACGTTCATTCGTCCGAAACTGTTCTTTTTTCTTTCCATTAGCTTCCAAAAAGCGTGGCATGAGATAATGGTACGTTATGTACCTGTCTATGTCATCACCACCTAACTTCGTAAATTTTGAAATGGCAATGTTCTTAGAAAAAAATCCATTAGCACTCTGTCCTATTTCGAGTATAGATATATCGCATGTACCTCCTCCGAAATCAAAGACTAATACTTTCGAATTATAATCTGGGCTTATGAACATGGGGCGGTCTTCTGCTGCCCGTGATACAGCATAGCTGATAAAAGCCGCATTCGGCTCGTCTATAAGAGCTTGCTTTGACACTTTCATATCATTCGCCATTAGTGCGTCAAGTAAATCTTTACGCTGATTGGCTTCAAATGATGCAGGGATGCTTACTGCATACAAAATATCTGTACTGATATTATTTTCGGTACAGTATTTAATGATGAGGTATTTCAGATAGGCAAAGAATACCCGTGCAGCATCCACAGGATTCTTTATCCGAAAAGGGTCAACCTCACGCAGTTCACTATCGTAATACTTTGCTCCTAAATCCTCGCCTAACTCCATTTTGAATGAATACCAGATATTCTTTCCCTTTTTCAGTTGGTATTTCATTTGCGATGCACCTTCTCCAACCAAAATGCGTCCATTCAGCCACGCTATTACCGTAGGCACTATCTCTGACTTGTATAAAGTCCCGTCAGGAAGCATTTGCGGCAATCGGAAAGACTCCGTATGGATTTTATGGTCGTACTCATCATAGGAAGCGATAGATACCACCGTTGTTGATGTACCAAAATCAATTCCGATGTACGTTTTACCACGCATGAGTGCTGTATTCCTAACAGCAGGCAGCATTGATGATATTGTTATTTCATTCATTGCACTATGTTTTATTTCACGAGAAGTTTATTAAGTCTTGAATGTTCACTTCTAACAGTTCTGTTATACGTTTCAATGTTTGTAAATCTGGTTGTGTTGTATTTGTACACCATTTAGATACCGTTGTTTGGTTTACTCCAAGTTGTTCTGCCAACCATTTATTAGTACGTTTTTTCTTTGCCAAAACTATTTTAAGTTGATTCAAATCTTCCATTAATTTTCATTGTTATTTCTTTGATTGCAAAAATAATGATTTTAACAATAATAAAAGCCGAAATTCTAAGATACTTTTGTTTTACATGAAACAAAGTCATACCTTTGCATACAAAGAGTTATCCGAAACAAGCAAAGCGATGCAGACCGCAGCAACATGAACGGTTGCCAAATCATTACCACAAAACGTGGTAATTCTTCTAACTCTCTTGATTTCAAAGAGGTATATTCCTTATACAGATTTACCAAAAATGTTTGGAGATAGTATATTCTTATCGTTTATTGTGGAACCGGTAACCTATCCCTAACATCAGGTTGTTGGGGTCTTTGAATTTGCTCAACTGGTATCCCACGTGCAGGAACAGGTTGCGTGTGACAGATGTTTTCAGTGCCAGGATTTGGTACATCCCTTGTGTATCGGTGCATTTGTGGTAAACATTGTAGCCTATGCCTACATTGATCGTGAAGATCGGCATGACCAGTTCGCCCCGTACGGATAGCCCGACTGCCAATTGTTCCTTGAATGGCGGACGGTAAAACCTGTGCTCGGCCTGGTCGTTGTAGTCGGCTTCGTATTCCTTGATGTTGGCACTTTCGTCGTATTGTACGTCGAGCGATGCTCCGGCACGGAAATATTGGTGGAAGTTATACATAGGATTGAAATTGAATCCTAATACGCCGAACGAGCCGGGGGCGAGGTAGGCTTCATCGGGCTTGATAACCCCTTTTCGTTTCGAGGCGCCGTATAAGACGATGTCGTAGCTGATGTGAGGTTTGATGCGTTGTGTGGTCCGCCTGCCTGACATCACCGTCCCGGCATTTGCTCCGAAGGTGTGCACCAGGCCTATCCTGCCTCCGACGGTATTGACGCCTGCGTTGGGGTACTGGGTGTTTCCGTTGGAGAAGTGGCTCAGGTCGATGCCTGCCGTCAGTTGCCATCCTGCCGCCAGTTGCCAGTTCAGCAAGAATCCCAAATTGATATAGGCATTGATCTTTGACCCCACAACATAATTATAGGCGTTGGTTCCCGGATGGTACTTTTTCCATCCAAAAGAGGCCCCGAAGTTCCATTCGTAATCCAGTGACAGGCGGGAGGAGAGCCGGGCTATGCGTGCTCCCTGGAATGCATATACTGCAACCGGAGTCCCGATCTCGGCCTTGTCAAAGAAAGAGTGGTATGAGACACCGATTCCCTGGTACGTGTGCGGGTATAATTTCCCGTAGCGCGAATCGGGATGAAACCGGAAAGAGTATTTCAGGTGTGCCGACACGGACTTACGCAAGGGTTGCCATGCAGCGTTCTCGCCGGCAAAGAACTCATTGGTGGGGATGAGGTAGACGGGACGGAAGTCGATACCGACCCCGTGTGTGAGCGGATGGCGGGAGACGGTGTCGTTCGCCCCTGTCTCTTGTGCACATATACGAGTGCATCCTAACACACATATTGTTATAAGTACTTTCCAGTTCTTCATGTCTCATCCGTTTATTCGGTTGCCAAAGATAGGTAAAAATTTAGTTTGTCAAACCTTTGGGTATTGTTGTACTGTTGGTTAAACTCTGGCTATCTGTTGTGTATTTGTCGGATAGTCTGTATTTTTGCGCAAATTATAATACAGTGTGCAGTATGATACAAGAGAATTTTATCAAGATATACGAGAAAAGTTTCAAGAAGAACTGGGAACTGCCCGCCTTGACGGATTACAGCAAAGGGACGACCTTTTCTTTCGCCGATGTGGCCAAAGAGATTGCCCGTATCCATATCCTATTTGAAGAATGTCAGATACGGCGGGGAGATAAGATTGCTCTGATCGGAAAAGACAGTGCCCGCTGGTGTATTGTTTATATGGCCGCTGTGACCTACGGAGCGATTATAGTACCTATCTTGCAGGACTTCAGTCCGAACGATGTGCATCATATTATCAATCACTCCGAGTCGGTTTTCCTTTTTGTCAGTGACCGTATCTGGGATACACTGGAAGAGGAAATGATCGAGGACGTGCGTGGTGTCTTTTCGCTGTCCGATTTCCGTTGCCTGCATCAGCGCGATGGTGAAAGCATTCAGAAGCTTTTGAAAGGCATGGATGAGAAGATGGCGGAAAAGTATCCGGACGGTTTCGGCAAGGATGATATCGAATATGCGGAACTGGACAATGACAAAGTGGTCCTGTTGAACTATACTTCCGGCACGACCGGTTTCAGTAAAGGGGTTATGCTTACCGGAAACAACCTGGCGGGGAATGTGATGTACGGCATCGAGCTTGGCGTATTGTACAGGGGGGAACGCGAACTCTGTTTTCTGCCGTTGGCACATGCTTATAGTTGTGCGTTCAATTTCCTGGTTCCGATGGCTGTCGGGGCGCATGTCTACCTGTTGGGGAAGGTTCCTTCTCCCAAAATCCTGTTGAAAGCCTTCGAGGAGGTGAAACCGAACCTGATCCTGACGGTCCCGTTGATCCTGGAGAAGATTTACAAGAAAATGATCCTGCCGCAGCTTAGCAAGACGACTATGAAGGTGGCGTTGAATATTCCATTGCTGGATTCCCGTATCTATGCACAGATACGGAAGAAACTGGTTGATGCCTTCGGCGGACGTTTTCGTGAAGTGATCGTGGGAGGAGCGGCCATGAATGAGGAGGTGACGAATTTTCTTTATAAGATCAAATTCCCGTTCACGATCGGTTATGGTATGACGGAATGTGGACCGCTGATCAGCTATGACCATAATGACGAGTATGTCCCCGGTTCATGCGGCCAGATATTGAAGGGCATCATGAAGGTGCGTATCGACTCGGAAGATCCTTATAATAAGGTAGGAGAAATTCAGGTGAGCGGCGAAAATGTGATGAAAGGTTATTATAAGAACGAGGAAGCGACTTCCAAGGTTTTTACGGAGGACGGCTGGTTGCGTACGGGTGACTTGGGGACGATCGACGCCGATAACCGTATTTATATCCGTGGTCGTAGCAAGACGATGATCTTGGGGGCGAGCGGACAGAACATTTATCCGGAAGAGATCGAATCGAAGCTGAACAACTTGCCGTTCGTAATGGAAAGCATCATAATAGAGAAGAACGGTAAGCTGGTAGGGCTTGTTTATCCGGATTACGATACGGTGGACAGCACGGGAATTTCGCATGAAGATCTTCCGATCATCATGGAGCAGAACCGGATCGAACTTAACAAACTTTTAGCACCTTACGAAGCTGTTTCCGCCCTGCAATTGTATCCGACAGAATTCGAAAAGACGCCTAAGAAAAGTATTAAGCGTTACTTGTATAGCAACTATTGATTAGTTTATATGGTCTGTAAATCAAATTGTTGAGGCTTGTGTGTAAAATATTTTGAAAAAAAGCGCAATATGTTGTACAACATATTTGATTAATACATACATTTGCATCGTTTTAAGACAAGAAGATATTATAGACCGTTTAAATTAAAAAACAAAATGAAAAAGTTAGTTGCATTTGCTGCTGTTATCGCAGCTGTATCATTCGCCTCTTGTGGCAACAAATCAGCAGAAAACACTGAAGTTGCAGAAACTGAAACAGAAGCTACAGTAGAAGAAGTTGTCGCTCCTGCTGAACAAGCTACAACAGAAGAAACTGCGGTTGCTGAAGGTGATTCAACTGCTGTTGAAGCTCCGGCTGCTGAAACTGAAGCTGCTCCTGCTGAATAATCATTCGGCAATTAGTGACGAGGACAGTCTGTATGCATGTAACATACAGACTTTTTTTGTTTTTAAACTTATGTAAATTATATATATGGAACGAACACTATTACTCCTTCCGGCTATTGCTTGCCTGAGCCTGTCTGTTTTCGCACAGGTTCCTGTAGATAAAACTGTCTCGTTGCAGAGTGTTGAAATCCAGGGAAAACGCTTTGGAGGCTTGACCGGTGGGGAAGTGAAACGCCTGCAGGTGGACAGCAACCTGAGTGGCCTGACGGGGACGACAGCCGACGTATTCCGCCTGCTGCCTTCCGTTGTGACCGATATCGAGGGAGGAATCACGTTCCGTGGTTCCAATAATCCCGGCTTGCTGATAAACGGAGTGCCCTACGGCTTGCTGGAAGAGTATAGCGGGGATATGCTGATCCAGCTTCCGGCACTGTTCTTCGACCGGGTGTCGATGACGTCGACTCCTTCCATCGGGCTTGTGCCGGATGGAGATGCAGGGATTCTGAACCTGTCGTCTGCTGTTTATACGGCCGCTGATTCGCCTCTGGTCCTGACGTTGGGAGCCGGATTCCAGGAACGTTATAATGCCGGTGCGATCCTGAATTTGCATCCGGGCAAGTTTCATATTGTCGGAAAATATAATTATCGCCGGGAGTTCCGTAAGCGTACGTTCAGCAAGTCGACGACGAACAAAGGGGGGACAACCGTCATGAACAATAATGCGTCCGCCCGCCCCGATGTGCATCTCGCCGATCTGAGTGTCGGATATGACCTGACGGCAAACGACCTGATCACGGTTTACGGTCTGTATAACCTGATGGATTACAGCCGCTACGGGAAGATCCATAACAATAAGCTGGTGGACGGGAATCTGCAACCGGTGATGTTCCGCCACCGTTATAACGACCAACGGCAGGAAGCCTATGCCGCAGAGGCGCGTTGGAACCATACCTTCGACAATCCGAAGGATCGTCTGGACGTCGTGTTCAATTACAATAATTTCGGGTATGACGAAGATAACGAATACAAGAACGAGAAGCCGGAAACAGGCAAGATCATTGCCGAGGATAATTACTATGTCAATCAGGACAAGAATAATTATTACCTGTCTGTCCTCTACGGCAAACTCTTTGCCGATGACTGGCATTTGCGGGTAGGATACATCGGGCGTTTCAAGGATGAGAGCTATCACGCTTACGGGAACAAACTGGCTGCCGGAGAGTGGCAGTCCGACCCGCAGAAAGAAAATGAATATAACTTTAATCGCCGTACGAATTTGTTGCTGGCTGCTTTGGAAAAGAAATGGGGTGGTTTCTGTGCCGAAGCGGGCGTACAAGGTGAACTGAACTGGCAAAAGATAGATACGCGTTATCAGACCGACGATGTGCTTGAAAAGATACCGATGGTTAAGAGCACTTCTCGTTTCCATCTCTTCCCCCGTTTGAAGTTGGGCTACCGGACGGATAAGGCCGGGGAGTTGGCTCTCAGCTACGTGCAACGCGTAATCCGGCCTTACGGCAGCTACCTGAATGTGTTCACCGACCGTAGCGACGCTACGCATGTCTGGAAGGGGAATCCTGATTTAAAAGACGAGATGATCCATTCGGTCGAGTTGTCTTATTCGTATGCTACTTCTGCTTTCCGGTTCTCACCGAGCCTGTATTACCGGAATAAGAAGAACCGCATCATGGACAAAGTCCTGGATGAAGGGGAAAACGGAACGATCTGGACAAAAGAGAATATCGGCCATAGCCAGACATTCGGTTTTGAACTGTCCGCAACCTGGCAACCGATCCGTATGCTGTCTCTCGGTTTGTCAGGCGATATCTACCGGGATGAGATCGACGGGCGCACGATCGGTTATGACCGGAAGAAGTCGATGGTCTGCGGCGATATCAAAGGCTCTGTCAACATCAGCATCACGCCGACAACGGAGTTGCAGCTCGATGGCTTTTACATCTCCGACCAGTTGACCCCGCAGGGAAAGATCAAGCACCGTTCCAGTGTCAATGCCGGTATCTCCCAATATTTCATGCACCGCAAGCTGCGTGCCAACCTGAGCATCAACAACATCTTCAACGGCCTCGAAGAAACAACGATCGTCGATACGAAAGACTTGCAAATGACCCAGGTCCGCAACCGTGACGCACAGGTGACGTGGGTGACGCTGACGTATAACCTGTGATATTTGCCAGGGGATTCTTTAGCCGGGGGGATTAATCCCCCGGCAAGAGTGAAGTCAATATCTTCTTCAGCACCGTTTGTGCTGAAATCTCGCGGTTGGCGGCTTCGGGGATCACGATGCTTTGGGGGCTTTCGATCACGTCGTCTGTCACGATCATATTGCGACGGACAGGCAGGCAGTGCATGAAGTAGGCATTGTTGGTCAACGCCATCTTTTCCGTGTCGACGGTCCAACTGCGGTCCGTGTTGAGAACCTTGCCGTAGTTGGGATCGGCATAGGCTGCCCAGTTCTTGGCGTAGATGAAGTCCGCGCCTTCGAACGCTTTCTTCTGGTCATATTCTACGCGAGCGTTGCCGACGAAGCGCGGGTCCAGTTCGTAGCCTTCCGGGTGGGTGATGACAAACTCGTAGTCCGTCGCATTCATCCATTCGGCGAAACTGTTAGGCACGGCTTGCGGCAGGGCTTTCGGATGTGGTGCCCAAGTCATGACGACTTTCGGACGGGCAGTCTTCTTATACTCCTCGATCGTGATCAGGTCGGCAAAACTCTGCAACGGATGGCGGGTAGCCGCTTCCATGCTGAATACCGGACGGCCGGAGTATTGGATGAACTGGTTCAATATCTTTTCGTTGTAATCATCTTCCTTGCTTTCGAAACGGGCGAATGAACGTATGCCGATCACGTCGCAATAGCAACCCATCACCGGAATAGCCTCCAGGAGGTGTTCGGGCTTGTCGCCATCCATGATCACGCCGCGTTCGGTTTCCAGTTTCCAGGCTCCCTGGTTCACGTCGAGCACCATCGTGTTCATACCTAAATTCATGGCAGCCTTCTGGGTGGAGAGGCGGGTACGGAGGCTGGAGTTGAAGAATATCATCAATAACGTCTTGTTCTTGCCCAGCCCGGTAAACTGGTAACGGTCTTTCTTAATCTCGAAAGCCTCGGCGAGTGCCTGCTTGAGGTTGCCCAAATCCTGTACACAAGTGAAGTTTCTCATATCATGTCTCATTAAAAATTGTTCTGCCTACAAAGATAAACAATGATTTCTGATTTATGGCAATACCGTTATATCTGTATTGTCAGTGTCATATGATAATACTAACACCGAGGCAGGGACTATTTTCGTATTTGTCCGTCTCCTTCGATGATATACTTGTAGGTCGTCAGTTCAGGCAACGCCATCGGGCCGCGGGCATGTAGCTTCTGTGTGCTGATACCGATTTCCGCTCCGAAACCGAACTGTGCCCCGTCGGTGAAAGCCGTAGATACATTGGCGTAGACGCAGGCGGCATCGACCATTTGCTGGAAACGGCGGATGGCTTCTGTCGATTCACTGACGATGCTTTCGCTGTGTTTCGAGCTGTAGCGGGCGATATGTTGCAGGGCTTCATCCAAGGAGGAGACTGTACGGATCGCCATTTTGTAGTCTAAGAACTCGGTGCCGAAGCTGTCTGCCATAGCCGGCTGAAGCCAAGCGGTAGGGTAGTGCCCTGAAAGAGCGGCAAAGGCGGGTTCGTCGGCATAGATAATGACGTTGCTGCCGGACAGTTTTCCACACAAATAAGGGAGGTCACCTAATCGGTCGCGATGGACGATCAGACAATCCAAAGCGTTGCAGACGCTGACGCGGCGTGTCTTGGCATTGTTGACGATCTCGCGCCCTTTTTCTTTGTCTCCATTTTTGTCAAAATAGGTATGGCAGATACCGGCTCCCGTCTCAATGACCGGTACGCGGGCATGGTCGCGGACGTAATTGATCAGTGAACTGCTGCCCCGCGGAATGATAAGGTCCACCAGGCCGACGGCGTTCAACAGCTCGGTCGTCGCCTTGCGGTCGGGCGGCAGGAGTGTACAGACAGCCGGATCGACGCCTTGTCTTGCCAGTACGTCGTGGATAATCGCCACTAAGGCACGGTTGGAACTGTCGGCATCCGAACCTCCTTTCAACACGCAGGCATTCCCGCTCTTGAAACAAAGGGAGAAAACGTCGAAGGTGACATTCGGGCGTGCTTCGTAGATGACACCGATCACGCCGAAGGGAACGGTCATTTTGCGGATCACCATGCCGTTCGGGCGTGTTATTTCGCTTAACAGCTTCCCAAGAGGCGACGGTAGCGAGGCGACGTTCTTCATATCTCCTGCAATACCTGCGAGACGTTCTTCCGTCAGTTTCAAGCGGTCGTATTTCGGATTTGCCGGGTCCATACGCGACAAATCTTCGACATTGGCAGCCAAGACTTCGGCTTGGCGTGTCAGCAAAGCCGAAGCCGTGTCTATGAGGATGCGGTTGATGGTGGCATCGTCCAGCGTGACAAGCTGGCGCGAAGCGGCGAGGGTATGTTGCAATAATTCGTTAATCATGGTCGTATGCTCGTTGTTGTTAATCCAGATACAAATAATCGTAATGTACCAACGGTTTTTTATCCCGGCTGCCGATCAGTTCTCGTGCTTCCGTACTGTCGTAACCTGCGCATCCGACTCCTAACTGGACGCCTTCCTCGTTGATAACCTTGACGATATCGTCTTTCTCGAAGTCGCCGATGATCCGGGTGACGCCGACCAGCAGGATACTGGTCGCCTTCGGACCTAACAGTGCCTCTTCGGCCCCCCGGTTGATGTGTATCTCGCCTTTGGCGAAGCCTTCGGAGTGGGCGATCCATTTTTTTACGCTGCTGACAGGTTTGTTTGACGGGATGAAACGCGTGCAAACGGTCCGGCTGTCTTTGGCGAGCAGGTCTACCAGGATGTTGTCCTTCTTGCCGTTGGCAATGATCACCGTGATGCCTTCGTCGGCCACCTTCTGTGCAATGCTGCATTTGGTAAGCATGCCGCCACGACCGAATGACGACTTGCTGGTTTGTACATATTCCGACAGGTCTTCCTTGCTGCCGTCGATCTCGCGGATAACCGTGGAGGACGGATCGGACGGGTTGCCGTTATATATTCCGTCGATATTGCTAAGGATAATCAAAGCATCCATTCCCATCATGGTGGCGATCAGTCCGGAAAGCTCGTCATTGTCCGTGAACATCAATTCTGTAACCGATATCGTGTCGTTTTCGTTCACGATGGGAATCACTTTATTTTCGAGCATTACCTCCATACAATGTTTCTGGTTGAGGTAATGCGTGCGGCTGCCAAAGTTCTCTTTCGTGGTGAGCACCTGGCCGCAGGTCATGCCATGTTCGCGGAACAGTTCGTAATACCGGTTGATCAGCTTGGCTTGCCCGACTGCGGAATACAGCTGGCGGGCAGAGACGGGATCCAGCTTTTTGCCGGCCTTTATCTCACTGCGTCCAGAAGCGACCGCACCGGAGGAAATAAGGACGACTTCCACGCCTTTCCGATGTAGTTCGGCCACCTGATCCACCAAGGCGGACATCCGGGTAATATCCAACGTGCCATCCTTGCGGGTGAGCACGTTGCTGCCTATCTTGACCGCAATACGGTTGAATTGCCAATCGATGATTGGCAATTGACCATTATTTTGTGTGTTTCTTTTCATTGTCGGTTGCTCGGATTTCGACTCGGCGTATTTTGCCGCTGATCGTCTTCGGCAGTTCGTCTACGAACTCGACGACGCGCGGGTATTTGTACGGAGCTGTCACTTTTTTGACATGGTCTTGTAATTCTTTGACCAAAGCGTCTCCGGCTTTATCCTTGTAGTCCTTTGCCAGAACGATGGTGGCTTTTACCACTTGTCCGCGGATTTCGTCTGGAACACCAGTGATGGCACATTCTACAACCGCCGGATGCGTCATCAGGGCGCTTTCTACTTCAAACGGGCCGATACGGTAGCCGGAACTTTTGATAACATCGTCGGCACGGCCCACGAACCAGAGGTAACCGTCTTCATCACGCCAGGCGACATCGCCCGTGTAATACAGGCCGTCGTGCCATGCTTCGCGTGTGCGTTCGGCATCCCGGTAATATTCCTTGAAAAGACCGATCGGTTTGCCATTTGTAGTGTGGATCACGATCTGTCCCTGTTCTCCATCTTCGGCACGGGTTCCGTCCGGGCGCAACAAGTCTACATCGTATTGCGGATTAGGGACACCCATCGATCCGGGTTTCGGTTCCATCCACGGGAAAGTGGCGACGGTCAAGGTTGTTTCCGTCTGTCCGAAACCTTCCATCAGCTTGATGCCGGTCAGTTTGTAGAACGTGTCGAATACGGCAGGGTTTAAGGCTTCGCCGGCAATGGTACAATATTGGAGGGACGACAGGTCGTATTTTGTCAGGTCTTCGCGTATCAGGAAACGGAAGATGGTAGGAGGTGCGCACAAAGATGTGATGCGGTAGTCCTGTATCATCTGTAACATATCGGCCGGTGTGAATTTCTCGTGGTCGTACACGAATACGGTTGCTCCGGCAATCCACTGTCCATACAGTTTTCCCCATACGGCTTTCCCCCAACCGGTGTCGGCAATCGTCAGGTGGAGGCTGTCTTTATGCAAGTTGTGCCAGAAACTTCCGGTCACGATATGCCCCAGCGGGTAGGTGAAATCGTGTGCTACCATCTTCGGGTTGCCGGTTGTACCGGAAGTAAAATACATCAGTGAAATGTCGTCGTTACTGTTCGGATGTTCCGGACGTACGAACGGAGCCGCGTTTTCGAGGCCTTTGTGGAAGTCCTCGAAGCCTTCGGGGATTTCGGGGCCTACCGAAACAACACTCTTTATAGAGGGTGAATCGGGCAGCGAGTCGATGATATGTTGGGTGATCACTTCCTCGCCCGCGCAGACGATCATCTTGATATCGGCGGCATTCGCACGATAGACGATATCTTTCTTTGTCAGCAGGTGGGTAGCCGGGATCACCACTGCTCCCAATTTATGCAACGCGATAATCGAGAACCAGAATTCATAACGGCGTTTCAATATCAACATGACCATATCACCGTGGCCGATTCCCAGCGACTGGAAATAAGCGGCAGTTTGGTCGGTATATTTTTTCAGGTCGGCAAAGGTGAAGTCTATGTGTTCCCCTTGGTCGTTTGTCCAGCACAGCGCAATCTTATCGGGTTCTTCTTCCGCCCATGCATCTACTACGTCATATCCGAAGTTGAAGTTCTCCGGGACTTTTATCTTGAAATTTTTTATAAAATCTTCCTGCGACTCAAAGGTCGTCTTGTTTATGAATCTTTCTAACATGATGATTAAATTGTCAATTTATAGGATTATTGCCAGGAAACTGACCTTTTCTCCATCGAGTGCCTTCATCCCATGCGGCAGTTCGGAGTTGAAATAGATACTGTCGCCTTCTTCCAGTATCAGCTCTTTGTTGTTGATCTGTAATAACATGCGGCCTTTCAGTACCATATTATACTCTTGTCCGGGATGCGAGTTCAGATAAATCGGTGTCCCGTCTGGAGCCGGATGGACGGTAACCATGAACGGATCTGCTTTCCGACCGACAAACCCGGCGGCAAGCGACTGGTATTTGTATGCTTTAGTCCGTTCCACGGCAATACCTTTTCCTTTGCGAGTGATAAAGTAGCTGCTCATTTTAGGTTCATCACCGAACATAAGCGTGGTCAACTCAACCCCGTAAGCCTGTGAAATCTGATGTAATACACTTACTGAAATATCTACAGTACCGCTTTCCAGCTTCATATACTGTTCGGGAGTCAGGTTACAAACCTTGGCCATTTCTTCAGGCGTGATTTCCAATGCATCCCGAAGTCCGGCCAAACGCTCCGCAATTTGTTTTATCTGTTCGTTCATCTCCGTTGATTATTATATTTATGATGCTCCAAAGATAGGAATAAAAAGCAAAATGTCTAAGGAAAGAGGAATGTAATGTTATTTAGTTATTTTGAAAGGAAGTGCGGAAGATGTTTTTTTGTATTGGCTGCTTCCCGCTGAAGAAGTTATAGTTTCCTGCGGAGAGAACTACAGTTTCCAGCCGAGGAAACAAACGTTTCTTCCGGTAGAAAACTGTAGGTTGTTGAATAATAATTTATTAGATGCTGTATAAGAAAGCTTCTTAATCGTATTTGATGACGCTGACCAGGCAGCTTTCGGCGGCTTCTTTTATACCTTCTTCATAATCGTTGAAGTTTACTCCTTCATTTACACGTGAGCGGTCTGTAACCTGAAATACTTCGGGACAAATGCCTTCGCATGTGCCGCAAGCGATACAATCTTCTTCTATCCAAACACTCTTTATAGCCATATTTTTTACATTTAAGATGATTAATATGTTAAGATAACAGCTCTACGGCTTGAATTGTTGATGCTGGACGAGAATATCTTGGCTCCTTTGATTTAAATTTAATTTAACGCTCCTGTCTCTTATTTTAGAAATTTATTGATTATGTTTACAGCGCTGAAATAATCAGTCTTTGAACACTTAATAAATAAGAGATACTATGGACAACGCAATTTTTAGTTTCCCCAAGCCTATTAACGAGCCGGTAAAAGCATACGCTCCTGGTTCAAGTGAAAAATTATCCTTGAAAAAGGCTCTTGCGCAGCTCTCTTCTGAAGAATGGGATATACCATTGGTTATCGGAGGTAAAGAAATCCGTACAGGCAATACCGGTAAGGTCGTGATGCCGCATGATCACCACCATGTATTGGCCACTTATCATAAGGCCGGAGAGAAAGAAGTGCAGATGGCTATCGATGCAGCAATGAAGGCGCATAAGGAATGGTCTGAACTTCCTTGGGTAGAACGTGCTTCCGTCATGCTGCGTGTAGCAGAATTGCTTTCCACTAAATATCGTTATATATTGAACGCATCCGTCATGTTGGGACAAAGCAAGAATCCGTTCCAGGCAGAAATCGACGCTCCTTGCGAATTGATCGACTTCCTTCGTTTCAGTACTTTTTATGCCAGTCAGGTATATGCCGACCAGCCTTATTCGGAAACAGGTATCCTGAACCGGATGGAATATCGTGCTTTGGAAGGTTTCGTGTTTTCGCTCACGCCGTTCAACTTTACTTCCATTGCCTCTAACTTGAACATGGCGCCTGCCATGATGGGAAATGTGGCAGTCTGGAAACCGTCGACAACAGCTATCCATTCTAACTATTTCCTGATGAAAGTGTTCCGGGAAGCCGGTTTGCCCGACGGCGTTGTCAATTTTATTCCGGGACAGGGAAGCGTGATCGGCAAAGTCATAACGGCCAGCCGTGATTTAGGCGGTTTCCATTTCACAGGTTCCACTTCAACCTTTAACACCCTTTGGCGTCAGATCGGTGAGAATTTAGGACATTATAAATCTTATCCGAAGATTGTCGGTGAAACAGGCGGCAAGAACTTCATCTTTGTCCATCCTTCTGCTCCGGCTTTGGAGGTGGCGACAGCTATTGTGCGCGGTGCGTTTGAGTATCAAGGACAGAAATGTTCGGCTGGTTCACGTGCCTATATCCCTGCTTCACTCTGGAAAGAAGTAAAGGACTATGTCGGCGATATGCTGAAAGAAATCAAAATGGGAGATGTCCAGGATTTCACGAATTTTGTCAATGCGGTTATCGATGAAGCTTCGTTCGACAATATCATGAGCTATATCGATTATGCAAAACAGTCTCCTGATGCGGAAATCGTTTTCGGTGGAAATGGAGATAAGTCCGTAGGTTACTTTGTTGAACCGACTGTCATCCGGACTACGGACCCGATGTTCAAGAGTATGGTGGAGGAGATCTTCGGTCCGGTTATCACGATCTATGTGTATGATGATAATAAATATGAAGAAACACTCGAACTCTGCGACCGTACATCTCCGTATGGTTTAACCGGTTCTATTTTTGCACGCGATCGTTATGCGATCGATATGGCATTCAATAAATTGCGTTATGCCGCGGGTAACTTCTATATCAACGACAAACCGACAGGTGCCGTCATTGCACAACAGCCGTTTGGCGGTTCGCGTGCTTCGGGTACGAATGATAAGGCCGGAGGGCCGTTGAACTTGATTCGCTGGACAAATGCCCGTTGTATCAAAGAGGCTTTGGTTCCGCCGACAAGCTATGGTTATCCGTTTCTTGGAGAAAAGTAATTAATTTTATCAATGAGCCGATAAATCAGGATGTGCCAATATGCCAATGAAAGAGTTTCTCTTATGAATTGGTGATTGGCACATTTTGTGAGACGGTATTCCTATTCATTTTAATGCGTTAACTGTCAACTAATATCAAATACCATGTTAGATTTTAATAATACCGAAATTGCTTTCTCTGCCAAATCGCAGTCTGAGCTGAAAAATGCTTATCTGCTGTTCAATACGATCAAATATCCGTGGCTGGTAAAGTGTGCCAGTGTAGTAAGTAATATTGCTTTGAATATTCATTTTCCGTTAGGATGGGCGGTCAAGCCGACTTTATACAAGCAATTTGTCGGAGGTGAAACTTTGCAGGACTGTACAAAGGCGATCGACCATCTGCGGAAATTTAATGTACGCTCCACCTTGGATTTTTCCGCCGAAGGAGAGCAAACGCCCGAAGGAATACAAGCTACTTTTGAGGAAACCATACGTTCGATTGATTTTGCAAAGGGAAATGATAATCTGGCCTATGCCGTATTCAAACCGTCCACCATCATAACGGACGAACTTCTCGCTAAGGTATCCGAAAAGCAAGAGGAACTGACCATCGAAGAAGTAAAAGCTTACCGGGAGTTCAAGGAACGCTTTATGGCTTTTTGCCAGCGTGCCTACGACAATGACGTACGCTTGATTGTGGATGCTGAAGACTATTGTTTTCAGGATGCCATCGACTCTTTGACCGATGAGGCCATGCGCAGGTATAATAAGAAACGTGCGATCGTATTTGCTACTTTGCAAATGTACCGCCATGACCGTATGCCGTATTTACGCCGTATTTTGGACGATGCGAAAGAGAAAGGATATATTGCCGGTGTGAAATTCGTACGTGGTGCCTATATGGAAGCCGAGCGTGCCAGGGCAGCTGCTTTGGGATATCCCGATCCGATCTGTAAGGATAAGCAGGCAACGGACGAGAACTTCGACGAGGCTGTCCGCTTCACAATGGATCATCTCGACTGTTTCGAAATGTTTATGGGGACGCATAATGAAGAGAGCAACTATAAATTGGCCAAGCTGATAGATGAAAAAGGCTTAAAGCGCGATGATCCCCGTATCTTCTTCGCGCAACTGTTAGGTATGAGTGACAATATTTCTTTCAACCTGGCTCATGAAGGTTATAACGTAACCAAATATGTACCGTATGCAAAAGTGCGGGATGTTTTGCCATACCTGATCCGCCGTGCCGAGGAAAACACTTCGGTTGCCGGGCAAACCAGCCGTGAACTTCGTATGCTGAAAGCAGAATTGGATCGCCGGAAAGCGGTCCGTGCTTTCTGATCGGATTTGAACTTTATCCGTTACTATTCTTTCAAGAGAAAAGTAACGGATAAATCGGCATTTGTGGTTCAAATTTGTCAATACTATAATGGATTTTAAAAAAACAACTATCATACCATCATGTTTCTTGTGTACAACTTGAATATCATGATATATAGATATGATAGTTTCCTTTTTAACTATCATGCAACTATCATAAATCAGTTGTTTAACCATCATTTTAGCCGTTTTACCCGAAACAGATACACTCCAAAAGTGTTAAAAACGAAATGTTTTCAGGAGAGCATAAGCCTTTTTTGCCGGAACACGTTACTTTTTTGTAAGAAAGACGTTAGATTTTTTCCTCAAAATGCCCGTATCAGGGCCGTTTACACCTCCATCTGAGCGGTCTTGAGATCCGGGTCTGTAGATGTCTGACACCCGGGTCTCGACAAAAAAATGTAACTATATTGCTGAAAATATGCTATATGTTACATGTGAAAAAGTTATTGTATTCATGGTGGTATGACAGTTGTTTTCGTAATCAATAACACGTTTGCAGAATAAAAATCATCATTTGCTTGCCTTCAATCCCCGAATGACGGAAGAGGTGAAGCCGGAGAGTTCCATTTCGTTCAATCCCTTGATGGTGATACCTCCCGGGGTTGTTACCTTATCGATTTCCGTTTCAGGATTGCTTTTGTTTTCCAATAAGAGGTCGACAGCTCCTTTCACCGTATGGACAACGATTTCCTGTGCCTGCTTCGGGTAAAAACCTAATTCGACACCGCCTTCGATGGCTGCGCGGATATAGCGCAAGGCGAATGCGATCCCGCTGGAAGCCAAAGCGGTTCCGGCAGACATCAGGCGTTCTTCGACCAACATCGCGTTTCCCAATTCGTTGAAGATATTAATGATTAAGTCCGTTTGCTCTTTGGAAGCATTACGGGCTGCTACGAAAGTCATACTGCTAAGCACTTCGATTGCCGTATTCGGCATGATACGGAAAATAGTCGGGGTTGTCAGGCAATCGTCGAACCCCGTGTTTTTGGTCAGATAGGTGTTCAGCAGATCGAATGTGATACCTGCGGCAACGGAAACGATTATCTGTTTGTCATAGTCGAGTATGCCTTTGATCTGGTCGATAATTTCTTCTACGCGCCACGGTTTTACGGCAATGACGATGATGTCGGCGCCTTTGACCGCTTCTACATTGTCCAGCGAGAGGACGAAATCAGGGTTCGTATTCCTCATTTTCTCCAGAGTCGTATCTGATTGTGCCGTGCAAGTGATATCCGATGCTTTAAACATATGACCTTTTGCTAATCCTCGTGCTATGGCACCGCCGATATTTCCGGCGCCGATAATTGTGATCTTCATGTTTTCTTTATATTATAGTTATTATGTCTGACAAAGATACAGTTTAAATTGTCAATTGTCCATTGCCCATTGTCAATTTAATCGTATCTTTGCCCTTCAAAATTAATCTAATAACATAATATAAATAGATTTACATGAAAAAGACAATTATTGCGGTTGGTATGCTGTTCGCCATGACGATGTCTGCAACAATCCATGCACAAGAATCAGGGAAGAAGGAAAATGAAGAAGGGTTTGTTTTTACGACAGTGAAGGAGAATCCGATCACTTCGATTAAGAACCAGAATCGCGCCGGAACTTGTTGGTGTTATTCGACAATGGCATTCCTGGAATCTGAATTGCTTCGTATGGGAAAGGGTGAATATGATTTATCCGAAATGTTTACGGTTTACAATACTTATCTGGATCGTGCGGATGCAGCTGTGCGTACTCACGGGGACGTTTCTTTTTCACAAGGCGGTTCTTTCTATGACGTGATTTATGGAATGGAGGCTTTTGGCCTGGTTCCGGAAGAAGAAATGCGTCCGGGTGTGATGTATGGCGATACGTTGAGCAACCATACCGAACTTTCCGCCCTTGCAGATGCAATGGTCGCAGCTGTAGCCAAAGGCAAACTGCGTAAATTGCAATCAGATGAGAATAACGCCATGTTGTGGAAAAAAGCGGTTGCTGCCGTTCACGAAATTTATTTGGGCAAGGCTCCTGAGAAATTTACTTATAAAGGTAAAGAATATACTCCGCAGTCTTTCTATAAGTCAACCGGTTTGAATCCTTCCGACTATGTGTCTTTGACATCTTATACACATCGTCCGTTCTATACCCAATTCCCGATCGAAGTCCAGGATAACTGGCGTCATGGATTGTCTTACAACTTGCCTATCGACGAATTGATGGAAGTGTTCGACAATGCTATCAATACCGGCTATACGATTGCCTGGGGTTCTGACGTGAGCGAATCCGGCTTTACCCGTGATGGTGTAGCCGTTATGCCTGACAATGACAAGGTTCAGGAGCTGAGTGGCTCCGATATGGCTCATTGGCTGAAATTGAAACCGGAAGAAAAGAAACTGAATACAAAACCTCAACCACAGAAATGGTGCACGCAGGAAGAACGCCAGTTGGCTTATGACAACTACGAAACGACTGATGACCACGGTATGCAGATCTATGGTATCGCTAAAGACCAGGAAGGCAATGAATACTACATGGTGAAGAACTCTTGGGGTACTTCCAATAAGTATGAAGGCATCTGGTATGCATCCAAGGCATTTGTCCGTTACAAGACTATGAACATCGTTGTTCACAAAGATGCACTTCCTAAAGCGATCAAAGCGAAATTAGGAATCAAATGATTTATCCCTATTGCTATTCCAATTTACAAATCATAAACAGAAAAGAGGCCTCCAGGAATCGGAGTGCCTCTTTTCTGTTTATATAAAAGATGTGCTGTGAAGATGTATCGATTATTGTACGAGCTTTAGCGTGTAATTAAGGTCGGAGGCGGCTTTTTGTAATTCCTGGTTCAGCATGGTCAGGCTATCCCCTTCTGCCTGGAAATAAAATACCATGCTGCCATCACTTGGGATCAGTTCATATATGACTGCGCTTGCATCAGCAGGAGTTCCTTTTTTCACTTGGCGTTTACCGGTAGAAGTGAATGTCTGGTCTTTGCCGTTTTCGGCTTCCAGATAAGTGGCGTCCAATTCATAAACGCCGTCATCACTATCTTGCTGATAGAACAATGTCAGGTCGTAAACGATACCAGGTCCATCGGCGGCAGGAATAGTCCCTTTATATTTTTTTTGTACGACTGCCCCCTTTTTCGGATCCAGTTTCAAGGAGTCGCGCATATTGACCGGCTTTGCCGGTTTAGCTTTTACAACTGGTAGCTCCGGCAGAGAAGGAGCATCGGGAGCCGCTTCGGCGACGGCAATACTTTCTTCTTCAACTAACACGGGAGTGTCTTTTGCTGCCTTTCCGTTACATGCAGCCAAAAATGCCAGTGCTGCTACTGCGATAAAATACTTTTTCATTTTGTACTTTTTATTTAGAGATTTAGTGACTTTTGGAGATATAACAAAAGACCCCCTGCCTTTTGTTTTTGCAGAGGGTCTTTTTAACTATCTACCGCCGGCGGGCAGATGGTCCAGCCAGTATTTGGCCATCGTCATTCGTAAGTGCAGGGTTGTGCCAGGACGTTCGTAAATGCCGTGGCTGCGCATCGGATAGCTTACTTGGCTGAACATCTTGCCATGTTTCACCAGCTCGTCGACCAGCATCTCGCAGTTCTGATAGTGGACGTTATCGTCGCCAGTACCGTGTATCAGGAGCAGGTTCCCTTTCAGTCCGGATGCGTATGTGATAGGAGAACCTTTTCGGTAACCTTCCGGATTGTTTTGGGGTGTGTTCATGTACCGTTCCTGATAAATCGTGTCGTAGGTGCGTTGGTCGGCAACGAAAGCGATGGCGATACCCGTATGGAAGACGTCCGGATAACGGAACATAGAGTTCAGTGTCTGGCTTCCGCCGCCGCTCCATCCAGTAATGCCGATACGGTCCGCGTCGATAAACGGGTAACGGCGTGCCATATCTTGGATGCCTCGTGCCTGGTCTTCGGATGCGAACGTGCCGACCTCGCCATAGATGCATTTACGCCATTCGCGGCCGCGCGGAGTGTTGGCTCCTCGGTTGTCGATGCTGACAACGATATATCCGAGGTTGGCGACATATTGGTTCCAGAGATCACCACCGCCCCATACATCCTGTACGGTCGAACTGGCCGGTTCGCCATAGACCTCTATGATGACGGGGTATTTCTTTGTCGGATCGAAGTTGACCGGTTTGATCATCCAAGCATCCAGTTCGAGATTGCCGGAGGTCACTTTGACGAACTCTTTCGGGTTCAGCCCCAGCGCAGCATATTGTTCGCGTGCCTTTGCATTGTCCTCTATCACCCTTACAGACTGATGCTTGGGGAAGGAAACCATGTCGATCATTGAAGGGGTTGCCGCATTGCTATAGGTATGGACCGCCCATTTTCCGGTAGGCGACATATTATAACGATGCTGTCCCGGCTGTCCTGCCGGACTGAGCCGTTTCACTTCTCCTTTTCCGAAAAGTTCGGCACTGTAGAGATAACGTTGGGTATAGTTTTCCGGTGAAGCGATAAAATATACCAGTCCCTTCTGAAGATCCGTCCCGACCGGCGATATATAGTCGAAGTCGCCTTTCGTAACCGGCTGTATCTCCTTCCCGTCCCGGCTGATGCGATAGAGGTGGCGCCATCCGTTGCGTTCGCTCTCCCAGGTGAACCAAGTATTGTCCTTCAGCCATTGGATATTGTCGTTCGTGTCCAGCCATGCTGCATCTGTGTCGGTGAAGATATTTTGAGGTGTAGGGCTACCGATGCGGGCGATCCATACTTTGTTCGTGTTCTGAGGACGGTTCATCTGCTGGATGAACAGTTCGTTGCTTCCGGGGATAAACTCCATACGGGGAATGTAGTTGTTTCGCGGATCGCCGGGAATCTCTATCCAGGTTGTCGCTCCCCCGGCTGCCGGAAGATAGCCCACTTTGACCGCCGAGTTCGTGCTGCCTGCCTTCGGATAAGGGAAATGCAAGATGGTCGGGTAGATGGAATCCACATTATTGATGATGTCGAACACCCCCGTTCCTTTTGTGTCGCTTTGCCAGTAGGCGATATATTGTCCGTCCGGACTCCATCGGAAACCGTCGCGGCAGGCGAATTCTTCTTCATACACCCAGTCGAATGTACCGTTCACGATCGTCTGGCTCCCGTCATGGGTCAGCTGAGTGATCTGGCCGGAAGCGACATCTTCTACATATATATTATTGTTCGAAACGAAAGCCACACGTGTTCCGTCAGGCGAGAATTTTGCAAACATCATCGATGATTCGGGCAGTCCCTTCCCCAATTGGCGCAAAGTCCCGTCTTTCAGAGTCAGTACCCAGTAGTCACCCCTCGTGTCGTAACGCCATACCCGTTTTGTATTGTTATAGATTAAGACCTTCCCGTTGTCGGTGCTCCAAGAGATGCTGCGGATGGCAATTGGCTTCCCGGTTTCTTTGTTGATAAACATGGAAGAGGGAATGATGACTTCCCTCCGGTTGTCTTTGGCGCGGTAGGCGACAATGTCCATACCGCCTGTTTCAGCGTTTGGTTCCATCCGGCTGTATCGCTCGCCATCCTTCATCCACGTCATGGCGCCGATTCCTTTTGTCTGTATGAGCCGTCCGCCTATGATTTCTTCGAGGTGGAGTTTGCCCTTTGTGGCGGTCGTTTCGCCTTTCGCAAACGGATCGCCGTCTGTCTCTGTCCGGTTTTCCCACGGCATGATTACCTGTGCCATGCTTGCATTTCCGGCCAACAGGATGCATGCTACCGGAATAATGAGTTTGTTTAGTTTCATGTATATTGGTTTTTCTATGATTATTAGTGTGCAAAGAACGGAATGTTTTATAAGATAAGCAAAGGAAATGAAAAAAGTAAGTGGATGTTTTTAATAAATTGTTAAATTGCAGAACTTTTGATGAAAAAACAAAAAACAGTGATTATGTTAGAAGATATAAAAGAAAATATGTTGGGAGAAAAGCATGAATCTCTTTTGGATGAGAACAAAATGCTTCGTGAATTATTGAAGTCTGCGTTGGATGAAAATAAGAAATTTTGTGAGGATCTGGAATTAAAGCAGAAAGAAGTGGATTCTTACAAAAAAATGAATATTGAAGGGAAAGAAGAATATGGTAACTTAAGAAAGTTATATGATGGAGCGAAGGCAGAGAGAAATGAGTATTTTCGCATGTATTCGGAGCTCCTCAATGAAAATAAGGATTTGAAGAAGTCTTATGAGAATTTTGTGAAAGCGAAGAACGCTCAATATTTAAGGAAAAGAAAAACTTCATCTCAGAAGGATGTAGACGCTTTGAACCTGAAGTTGGAGAAAGCAAGGGCGTGTATTTCCGATTTGGAAGCAAAGAACGAGTCTTTTTATCAAGAGAGCATTCACCTTAAGAAGCGGCTTGACGTTTATTACTCCTTGCATGAAGGCAAAAACGATGTTTTCGATACCGTGACTGGCATTGTCGATGAACTTGAGAAAGCGTTCCGGGTCACTTTCGAATTTACCGAGCCAAGCCTGAAAGGCATGGCGGAGTTGTTTAGGAAAGAAAAGGCTAAAATGGAATACCAGTATGCTAATATCGAGTACGTGGATAAAATGTTTGACAAGATAGTGAAAGCACAGAAGAGCTTAAAGGAAAAAGAAGAAAAGTTTGAAACGAATAAAAAAATGGTAGAAGAACTTTATCCCCGATTCTACTATTTGATAAAGAATAAGAAATTAGTCTTAGAGCAGATCTCTAATTTGAAAAGATGGGAGGAAGAACTGAAAGATAATAAAATAAAGGATGCCTATGAAAGGCTGATGGAACAGGAATTCGAATACGAGCGGCGGAAAAGTCGGTTGCAGGAGAATGAGGCGTTGTTGAAACGTGAAGAGAGATGGTTGCATAGTGAGCTGGTTGGAATGAACAAGCAGAGAGATGAATTGATAAATGAAAATATCGAAATCCAGCGTCAACTCTATGCCGAGATCGAAAAGAACGAACAGGTCCTCTTCATCATCCGCTCTTTGAACAGCATGAACCCTTTATATGAAAAAATAACGAAGGAGCTGGTCGCTTCTGTTCGCGGTGAGAAAACCCGTCACATCGTTTCCTCTTTCCTGAAGGGGGAAAGTATCTACGAGATTGCACAAAGAGAAGGTAAATCCGCCACTTCTGTACGTCGGATGGTTCTTTTGTCCCTAAAGGTTAAAACGAGGAAATAGCTTGTGCAGCATTTATAAGCCAGCCTGTTTTTTGTGCATTTTTCAAAAGAAAAATGTCAGATATATGAAGGGATGAATCTCTTACTCGCTCTATCTTTATCCCCGAATTACGAAAAAAAGAAAAATACCATGAGTACATTACTGAACCGCCTTACCTTATTAGTCTCTTTTGCCTTTTCGGCTCTTTGCCTGCAGGCTGCCGACAAGAAACCTTTTGGGCTGATGACTGACCTGATTGAACATACCGGGCAGACGTGGCAGAACGGATACGCGTCGAATCTTCCGGTCTGGCAGCTCGAAGAGGCGATCGAACCGTTGCAATATGCCGCCATCCGTTCATCACATCCCGCCTTTTCCTGGATCGTACCGGGCGAAACCGGAGGAACACGACAAATCGCTTATCGCGTGATCGTGGCCGATAACCGTGAAGATGCTGCTTCTGGAAGAGGTAATCTGTGGGACAGCGGGGTGGTCGGGAGCGATCGGTCCGTAGCTGTCCGTTACGCCGGTGAAGCATTGAAACCGGGTAAATCCTATTTCTGGCGGGTAAAGACGGTGACCAATACCGAGGGGGAAAGCGAATGGTCCGAAGTGAAGGCTTTTCGCACTGCTGACCGCTTGTCCGAATATGAAACAGCCTACTACCCACAGGTGAAGACGATGGAGTTTCCGGTCGGAATAACGGAAATCCGTCCCGGTACGCGCCTTGTCGACTTCGGGAAAGATGCTTTCGGGCAGTTGGTGCTGACGTTGGCATCCGATGGTACGCGCGATTCGGTGGTCGTGCATTTAGGGGAATGTCTCGAAGGAGGACGCATCCTGCGTGATCCGGGTAAATCGACAATTCGTTATCACCGCTATCCGCTGACTTTGTTGAAGGGGACGAACACATACCGGATCAAGATCAAGAAAGATAAACGGAATACCGGATCGGCTGCCGTGTTGATACCGGAATATGTGGGCGAAGTCGTCCCTTTCCGCTATTGCGAGATCGAAGGGTATGAGGCGCCTCTCACGCCTGCATCGGTTGTCCGCGAGACGGTGCATTATCCGTTTGATGAGACGGCTTCTTCTTTCCGTTGTTCCAACGATACGTTGAATCAGATCTGGGAATTGTGCAAATATTCTGTCCGCGCTACTTCATTCTCCGGGATTTATGTAGATGGCGACCGCGAACGTATTCCTTATGAGGCGGATGCCCTGATCAACCAGCTTTGCCACTATGGGGTGGATCGTGAATATGCGATTGCCCGTCGCTCGCATGAATACCTGCTGCAACATCCGACATGGCCGACCGAATGGATCTTGCAGGCGTTATCGATAGCCTGGTACGATTATCTGTATACGGGCGATAGCCGTTCGCTCGAATCCAGTTACGAATTGCTGAAACCGCGTATCTTGATGGCTCTCCGCGAGAAGAACGGGTTGATCAGCACGACGACCGGATTGCAGACGGACGATTTCCTTCGTTCGATCCGTTTTAAGGGACAGATACGGGATATTGTGGACTGGCCGCATACCGGAATACTTGGTTTGGGAAAGAAGCAAGGAGGAGAAGACGACGGATTTGCTTTTACCGATTATAATGTAGTGACGAACGCCTGGCATTACGCGGCTTTGAAGCAGATGGAAGGTATTGCCGGTGCATTGGGTAAGCAGGATGATGTCGCTTTTTATGCATCCGAATCGGACGCTTTTAAAAAACGGTTCATCCGTTTGTTCTTTGATGTTCGCAAGGGGTATTTCACGGATGGTCTTGCTGCCGACACCGACCATGCTTCCCTACATGGCAATATGTTCCCGTTGGCGTTCGATCTGGTTCCGGCCGGAAAGAAGCAAAATGTCGTCGATTTTATCCAAACCCGCGGGATGGCTTGCAGCGTCTATGGCTCGCAATTCCTGATGGACGCCCTCTATGAAGCGAATGATGCCGAATATGCTTTGCATATGTTGACCAAGACGGACGACCGCAGTTGGTATAATATGATCCGTGTCGGCTCGACTATCTCGCTTGAAGCCTGGGACAACAAGTACAAGCCAAACCAAGACTGGAACCATGCCTGGGGAGCGGCTCCTGCCAATATCATCCCGCGTCGCCTGATGGGAGTGGAGCCTCTTACGCCCGGTTTCGGCACTGCCCGTATCAAACCGCAGCTTGCTTCGCTCGAATGGGCGGAGGCAACGATTCCGACGATCCGGGGAGCGATCCGTATGGAGGTGGAGAATAAGGCGGACGCCTATATTCTGAAGGTGACGATTCCTGCCAATATGGATGCCGAAGTGTATCTCCCGCTCCCGTCCGGCAAATACACCGTGACGAATAATGGTGCTCCGGTGAAAGTCTCCCGCGTGAAGGGCGAGCCGTTCCTCTATGCCGGGAAGATCGGTTCCGGCAGCTATACTTTTGTGGTGAATTGACCGTTCTGTTTGTACCGTATTGCTTTGTATGCTATCTTTGCGCCTTCAAAACAATAAAAGACTGAAGTACAAATGAAGAGATCTATTTATGCCGTAATCAGCCTGATGATGGCGGTGGTAGTCGGGTTTACCGCCTGTGGGGATGATGACAAAGGCTTCTCTGCCGAACAGATTGCCTATTTCGAGAAGAACCTTGAGTTCATCCGCGAAAAGAAAGTATTGAAGGGAGACGGTGGGGAGCTGCTTTACAAGCAAATCGTTTTAGGCGGTGACACCGCCTTGTATCGTGTTTTGGGTAAGGAAGGAGAGGAAACGCAATGCCCGACGAGCCAGACTCCTGTAACAATGATCTTGAAAGGTGATTTTATCAGCGGCCAGAATTTCCAGAAGGAGATGACGATGACGCTTACTCCTGCTGGCGTCGTACCGGGGTTGGGAGCAATATTGTTGAATAATACTATTGGCGAACGGGTTGAGGCGATTATCCCAGCTAACTTGGGATATGGCTATTATGATTACAGAGGGATTCCTGCTGGTTCGACCTTGATCTTCACCTATACGATAGAGAAGTTCAATTGATTGGATGAAGAATGTAACTGCTGATTTATCAGTTATTGTCCTCCCAAAAAATCAAAGATCCACCAACCGAAAGCTCCGATGGTGGATCTTATTTATATAAAGAAACAATTAAGCTGTATAGCGATGGTTGGCAAACCGTCTTCTTTTTTAAGCATTCAGCACCTTGCGGAATCGTACGATGAATTCCTTTGCCTCGTCCATGCTCAGGCAGAGCGGCGGCAACAGACGGATCGTGTTGGTTCCGGCTACTCCCGTAAATACCTTCTCTTCGAACAGCAACTTGCTGCGTACTTCCTTGATCGATTCTTCGAACTCGATACCGATCATCAGACCACGTCCGCGAATCTCTTTAATTCCCGGTAGCTTATGCAATTCATCCAACAGATAAGCTCCTACTTCCCGCGCATTGTCGATCAGCTTTTCATCTTCCATGATCTCCAGTACGGCAATGGCGGCTGCACAAGCTAAATGATTGCCTCCGAAAGTTGTGCCTAACATCCCGTATACCGGTTTGAACATCGGGCTGATCAGCAATCCGCTCATAGGGAAACCGTTGCCGATACCTTTTGCTACCGAAATCAGGTCCGGTTTGATTCCGGCATACTGGTGGGCGAAGAACTTACCGCTGCGTCCGTATCCCGACTGGATTTCATCAAGAATCAGGCAGGCTTCATATTTCGTACACAAGGCGCGCAGTTCCTGCATAAAGGAATCGGTTGGCAACTGGATGCCGCCCACGCCTTGAATACCTTCGATAATAACCGAAGAAACGTCCCCCTTCTGCAATTCGGCTTCTACTGCTGTCGCGTCATTCAGAGGTAGATAGGTTACGGCGAGATCCTCATTTACCGGAGCGATGATTTTCGGATTGTCTGTCACGCGTACGGCAGCAGACGTACGTCCGTGGAAGGCATGCTTGAAAGCAATCACACGTTTCTTTCCGTTGTGGAAAGAGGCTAATTTCAAAGCATTTTCATTGGCTTCGGCTCCTGAGTTGATCAAGAAGAGCGAATAGTCGTCATAACCGGATGCCTTACCCAATTTGTCTGCCAATTTCTGTTGGAGACTGTTGATGACGGAGTTGGAATAGAATCCTAACTTGTTTACTTGTTCGGTGATAGCCTTTACATAAGTAGGGTGGCTATGGCCGACCGAGATTACGGCATGTCCGCCATACAGGTCGAGGTATTCGTTTCCCTCTGTATCCCATACATGGCATCCCTTGCCTTTGACAATCTCTATATTGAATAATGGATATACGTCGAATAGATTCATAATATAAATGTGTTGTTTATAAATACTGATTTATTTGTTGCCTTTGGATCAAGCCAAAAGTAACCGAAAGATCAAGCCTTAACCGTCCGGTCTACTCCGGTTCTCTCTTTTGCCGTCTGCTTCAGCAGACGGCAAAAGAGAATCTGCGACATAAAGAGCAGCTTAGCCTGTTTGCTCACCGATAAATCATCATTTGTATATTAATTAAAACGCTGAAGGCTTCAGATGCAACCCTACCGTCTCTTCCAAGCCGAAGAGGAGGTTCATGTTGTGGACTGCTTGGCCGCTCGCTCCCTTCAGCAGGTTGTCTATCATCGAAACGATCAGCAGCTTGTCTTCCTGTTTCAACAGATAGATCAAGCACTTGTTCGTATTTACCACTTGTTTCAGATCCGGGTTCTTGTCGGTGATGAAAGTGAAAGAGTGATCAGCGTAGTATTCTTCATAAATACGCTTGATCTCATCCAGTCCGATTTTGCAATCCAGATAAGTCGTGGCAAAGATACCTCGTGAGAAATTACCTCTCACCGGGATAAAGTTGACCATACTGTTGAAGCTGTTCTGCAATTGCCGTAGACTCTGTCCGATTTCTGCCAGATGCTGATGCGTGAACGGTTTGTAAATCGAGATGTTATCGTTTCGCCAGCTGAAATGAGAAGTGGACGACGGTTTGACTCCAGCTCCTGTCGATCCCGTGATTGCATTTACATGCAAATCCGAGTTCAGCATCAGATGCTTGGCCAGTGGTAAAACAGCTAATTGGATACAGGTGGCAAAACATCCGGGGTTTGCAATATGCTGTGCGTTGCAGATACGGCGTCGGTTCAGTTCGGGCAGGCCGTAAACGAAATCGTGTTCAGGGCTTTCGATGCGGTAGTCCATACTGAGATCGATGATCTTCACGTTTTCGGGTACGGTATGGCTCTCCATGAACTTCTTCGTATCGCCGTGAGCGGTACAGAAGAAAAGGAGGTCGATCTGGTCCAGCGGCAGTTCATCGGTAAATATCAAATCTGTTTCACCATACAGTCCGCTATGCACGTCCGTGATCTTGTTGCCGGCATTGCTCGTACTGTTCACAAATGTAATCTCGGCGTCCGGATGATTCAGCAGCAAGCGGATCAATTCGCCTGCCGTATATCCTGCACCTCCAATAATCCCGACTTTGATCATATTTCTTCGTCCTTATGGTTGTTGTAATAAACACGCAGTGGAGTGGAAGTGACCTTGATGAAACCTTTTGCATCTTCGGCTGTCCAACCTTTCTGCATTTCTCCGTATTCTCCGAACTTGGTCTTTACCAGATCGTCTTTTGAATCGACGCCGACAGTCGAGAACGAAAGCGGGCGAAGTTCCAAAATGACAGTACCGTTCACATTGCGCTGTGATTCCTGCAACATGGCTTCAATGTCGCGCATAACCGGTTCGAGATACTGGCTTTCGTGGAGGAACATTCCATACCAGTTGGCAACCTGGTCTTTCCAGTATTGCTGCCATTTGCTAAGCGTATATTTTTCGAGGAAGCGATGAGCGCCGATAATCAGCATTGGAGCGGCTGCTTCAAATCCTACACGTCCTTTGATGCCGATGATCGTATCTCCCACATGCATGTCACGGCCGATACCGTATGCAGCACCGATTTCTTCCACCTTCTGGATGGCAGCGATTTTGTCTTCGAATACTTTACCGTTCACGGCATGGATTTCACCGTTTTTGAATTCAAGACGAAGTTCTTCGCTGCCAGTCTTTGTCACTTGTTTCAAATAAGCACTTTCCGGCAGACCTTGTGTGGAGTCGAGAATTTCGCCGCCGCAGATGGAAGTTCCCCACAAACCTACATTGTAGGAATATTTCAGTTTCGTGAAGTCTGCTTCGAAGCCATGTTCTTTCAGATAGTTGATTTCGTAGTCGCGGCTCAATGCCATATCGCGTGTCAGCGTGATGATCTCGACATTCGGAGCCAGCACCAAGAATGTCATGTCGAAGCGGATCTGGTCGTTTCCGGCTCCTGTGGAACCGTGGGCGATCGCATCGGCACCGATCTCGTTTGCATAGCGGGCGATTGCCAACGCCTGAAAAATACGTTCCGAACTGACGGAGATCGGATAAGTACCGTTACGGAGTACATTTCCGAAGACCATATATTTCAGGCTCTTTTCATAATATTCTTTTGTTACGTCAATTGTTACATATTTAGTTGCCCCTAACTTATAGGCGTTTTCTTCGTTTTGTTTCAACTGTTCTTCGCTGAAACCGCCTGTGTTGGCACAAGCTGCATACACTTCATATCCTTTTTCCTTGGCCAGATACATAACAGTAAAAGATGTATCCAATCCTCCGCTAAATGCGACTACTACTTTTTTCTTCATTTTGTATACCTGTATTGATCTTTATTTTTTAATTCTTAATTTTTAATTCTTAATTTCCCTCGCCTCCCTCTCGGCCCGATGAGGATCGTCCGGATCGAAGAGCATTCCGGTACAGATGCAGTAACGGCGGCCGGTACGTTCGAGGATATCGTGGTTGACACAGCCTTCGCAACCTCTCCAGAAAGCCTCGTCGTCCGTCAGGTCGGCAAAGGTAACCGGCACATATCCTAATTCCGTATTCATTTTCATGACGGCAGCACCCGAAGTCAGACTAAAAATCTTGGCGTGAGGCCAGCGCATACGGGCCAGCTGGAAGGTCATCTCCTTGATTCTTTTGGCAATGCCCAATCCTCGAAAGTCGGGATGCACGATCAGGCCGGAGGTGGTCACATATTGTTTGTTACCCCAAGACTCGATATAGCTGAAACCTGCAAATTTGTTACCTTCTAAAGCAATGACGGCTTTTCCTTCCTTCATCTTTTGGGCAACGTATTCATGTGTACGCTTGGCGATACCGGTTCCGCGCACTTTGGCGGCGGCTTCGATCGTGTCGAGGATGATATCTACATATTCCTCGTGACAGGCTTCAGCGATCATCACATCAATTTTTCTTTCTTGTTCCATTTTTATGTTTGTTCTTTTATCTTCTGTTGTTAGTGGGAACAAACGATCAGTTCCCTATACATTATATATATATTATATAAAATGAGCCAATGCTTTTACGATCTTGTCCCGGCTGATCCCTTCGCGCGGGATGATCAGGATCGTGTCGTCTCCGGCAATCGTGCCCAGTATTTCACAGGGCGCATGCGTATCGATATCCGAAGCAATCCCCATTGCATATCCCGGGCGGGTCTTGACAACGGCCAGATTACCCGAAAACTCGATGTTGGGATGATACTGCGTTTGCTCTTTCACTGGTTGCATAAGTGCTGAATAATCGGGCAGGCGATATACATAATTTCCGTCCCCGTCATGTACTTTGATGACTTTCAGTTGCTTTATGTCGCGTGACAGGGTCGCTTGGGTAACCTGGAATCCGCTATTTTCCAACTGTTTAAGCAGCTCTTCCTGATTTCCTATTTTCTCTGTCTGTATAATGCGGCAGATGGCATCCAATCGTTCTTTTTTTGTACTCATACTTGTATATTTATGCAACAAGACTGCAAATATAAAGAGTATAATTGAATAATTATGCAAGTGTGCTTTCTTTTTTTGTATAAATCTTCATATTCTTTATCTCTTGAGCAAAAAGCCTTTACGAATTGTTTATTATGAAGAGAAATCATAATTTTGCAAATAGTATAGATAAAGGATAAAAAATGAAGAAGATTACAAGTTTATTCGTCGCCATGTTGCTGTTGCTAAGCAGTTGCGGAAGTGTCCCGTTGACCGGAAGAAAGCAGGTTTTGCTTGTTTCGGATCAGGAAGTGCTGTCGTCCAGCCTGACCCAATATTCTGATTATATGAAATCGGCTAAGAAATCATCATCGAAAGACGGTGCCGCTATGGTGACACGTGTTGGTAAAAAGATAGCGGCCGCTACTGAACAATATCTGAGAAACAACGGGTTGGAGAGCGAAATCAAGAATTTTGCATGGGAGTTTAACTTAGTGAACGATCCGCAGGTCAACGCGTTTTGCATGCCGGGGGGTAAAATCGTTGTCTATGAAGGACTGATGCAGTTGGTTTCGTCGGACGATGAATTGGCCGTCGTGGTCGGTCATGAAGTGGCGCATGCCGTAGCCAAACACAGCAACGAGCGTATGAGTCAGCAGTTGATGGCACAATACGGTGCGCAGATATTGGGGCAGGCGTTAAGTAATAAGTCGGCTGCTGTCCAGAAGATCGGTGCTTCCGTTTATGGCTTGGGTGCTCAATACGGTGTTATGTTGCCATTCTCACGCAAACACGAATCCGAGGCGGATTATATGGGACTGGTCTTTATGGCAATGGCCGGCTATAATCCCGCAGTCGCCGTCAACTTCTGGCAAAAAATGTCAGCCGGCAAATCCGGCTCCACTCCTGAATTTATGAGCACGCACCCCAGTGATGCCACCCGTATTAATGAGATTAAGCAGCATTTACCGGAGATAGAGAAGTACAGGGTAAAGAAATGATTTGTCACCATGATATGTCTTGTCCTGATTTAGATTGGCCATGCCTCCCCGTTTCACCTATATATATTTAAGAGAAAAACAAGGACACTACAATATTAATTAATCAACAAATACACAGGTATTAACAGCATTACTACCACTCCTTTAC